>CAEZWV010000023.1_pt1 | contig 27846 bp, 34 predicted proteins | sample 7265081 | NCBI WGS metagenome assembly CAEZWV01 (sample SAMEA6813891, study PRJEB35770) | uncultured Acidimicrobiaceae bacterium | biome: Freshwater; feature: Freshwater reservoir; material: water | place: Czech Republic | collected 2015-11-04 | depth 0.5m m
ACGCCCGCTGGGTCTTCCCACTCTGGTGCGATGCATGGGCACTGTGATGCAGGAGCGGTGAAGCGTGCATTTGGGTGAGCAGCTGCTGTCTCAGACTCTGGGGTCCAGACATTGCCCTTCCAGTCGGTGGCACGTGCAGGAGGAGTATCGCTCATGCCTTCCCACCACACGTCACCATCAGGAGTGAGCGCTGTGTTTGTGTACAGGCTGTTGCCCCACAGTGTGTCCATAGCGTTTGCGTTGGTGTCGTAACCAGTTCCAGGTGCAACGCCGAAGAATCCGGCTTCTGGGTTAATGGCATAGAGACGTCCATCGTCACCAAACTTCATCCAGCAAATGTCGTCACCGATTGTTTCGGCCTTCCAGCCTGGAATCGTCGGAACGAGCATCGCAAGGTTTGTCTTGCCGCATGCAGAAGGGAACGCAGCAGCGATGTACTTCGATGCGCCTTCTGGGTTTGTGAGCTTCAAGATGAGCATGTGTTCTGCAAGCCAGCCTGCATCGCGTGCCATCACCGAAGCGATGCGAAGTGCGAAGCACTTCTTGCCGAGCAAGGCGTTGCCGCCGTAGCCCGAACCGAACGACCAGATCTCACGAGTCTCAGGGAAGTGAACGATGAACTTGTTGTCGGGGTTGCATGGCCATGCAGAACTTGTCTGACCTGGAGCCAATGGGTCACCAACGGAGTGAACACAAGGAACCCATTCGTTGTTGCCGAGAACATCAAGTGCACCTTGGCCCATGCGAGTCATGATGCGCATGCTGACTGCTACGTATGCGCTATCGGTGAGTTGCACACCAATGTGTGCGATGGGGGAGCCAAGTGGTCCCATGGAGAACGGCACGACGTACATCGTGCGACCCTTCATTGCGCCCTTGTACAAGGAGTTCATCTCTGCGCGCATCTCTGATGGTTCGCGCCAGTTGTTGTTTGGACCAGCATCGGCCTCGTTTGTGGAACAAATGAATGTGCGGTCTTCTACGCGTGCAACGTCGCCTGGATCAGAATGTGCCCAATAACTATTCGGGCGCTTTGCTTCATCAAGCTTCTTGAAAGTTCCTGCGTCGACGAGTGACTGACAGAGAGCTTCATACTCGTCAGCAGTTCCGTCGCACCAGTAAATGGATTCTGGTTGCAGAATTTCTGCCCAGTCGTTAACCCATTGCTTCAATCGGGTGTTTGCAGTGGTAGCAGCCATGTGCGGACCTCTTCGTTGGGGAGGATGAATTAGTGGGACGTTCCCAAGGTTGACCCTAGGTGAACTACCTACATCCTAAAAATTAAACCCCAGGTGTGCCCATGTCTGACTCGGACCCAAGGCTGAGACTTGTGGCACGACCGGCCTCGTCCAGGACGAAAACCACACGCTGGCCTTGGCGGACCATGCGGAAAATGCTGCCCTCGAGGGCATTAGGGGCGAGGTTGTACTCGGAAAGATCTGTGTCGCTGACAACGACGCCGTCACCACTGGTGGGGTCGTAAGCCTTGATGACGCCCTGCATGGGTGCCTTTAGCGGCCGGCCTTGACGACTTTGCCCGACTTGATGCATGCGGTGCATACATAGAGGCGGCGGGGCGCGCCCTTAACAATGGCGCGGACGCGCTGGATATTCGGGCTCCAACGGCGCTTGGTGCGCACATGGGAGTGAGAAACTGACATGCCCCAGGACGGACCCTTGCCACACACTTCGCAAACTGCAGCCATTTTGGAAACCTCTTCGTATTCGCGAAAGGCGAGGGCCTTTCGAACGCAGATGTAAAAACTACCAGCGACATCGAAGAGACCCCAACCGTCCAGTGGGAGGAATCGGGGAGTTTTCTCGTGTTTCGGGGAGGGACCCGTGGGTCACTAGCCTCAGAGACGTGACTGGGGCACAAACTTTTGGGGCAAATGAGTTCAGGGGCACTGTTGTGGCCTTCCGAGACGCCATGAAGGCGCATGGCCCCGCCATCAACCGGCTCAATGTGTACCCCGTGCCCGATGGGGACACCGGTACCAACATGGGCCGCACCCTCGATGCGGTGGTGGCCGAACTAGAGGGCGCCCCAGCTGATCTTGCCTCTACATGTAAGGCAGTGAGTCACGGTTCGCTCATGGGTGCGCGCGGAAACAGCGGTGTGATCCTCAGCCAAATTCTTCGTGGGTTGTCGTCCACGATTGAGACCCGTGACGGCGGAGTCGATGCTGCAGGAATCGCAGAGGCTTTTTCAAAAGCTGCGACCGCTGCCTATGAAGCTGTGTTGAAGCCAATCGAAGGAACAATCCTCACGGTTGTTCGAGAGACATCGGAAGGGGCTGTCGCTGCGGTCAGTGCTGGTGCAGATCTTGTTGCCACGTTGCAGGCCGCTCGCGCACAAGGCCGTGATGCGTTGGCTCGCACGCCCGACATGTTGCCCGTACTGAAAGATGCCGGAGTCGTTGATGCCGGTGGTGCAGGTTTCTTGTTGTTGCTCGATGCGTTCTTACATGTGTTGACCGGCGAAGCATTGCCTGAGCCTGATGAATCAGCGGGACCATCTGCTGAAGCATTGGAAGCTGTTGCAAAACGTCATCACGATGATGGAACAGTTGACGTCAGTGAACTGCGCTACGAAGTGATGTTCCTTCTTGATCTCGACGATGCGCAAGCACCAGAGTTCAAAGCTGCGTGGGGCTCCATTGGTGACTCCATCGTGGTTGTCGGTGGCGAAGGTTTGTACAACTGCCACATTCATACGAACGACATCGGTGCAGCGATTGAAGCACCGCTCTTGGTGGGTGGTCGTCCGCGACAAATTCGTGTGACCGACTTGTTTGAAGAAGTTGCCGAAGAACATGCCGCTCGCGAAGCAGAACTTGGTGCACCGGTTCAGTCGAAGACGCACACATCGTCTTTACCTCCGGTGACGTGTGCAGTGGTTGCTGTTGCAAGTGGCGATGGTCTTGCTGAACTCTTTGGTCAACTTGGTGTGCATGGCGTGATCTCGGGTGGTCAAACCTTGAATCCATCAACAGCTGAGTTATTGGCTGCAGTGGAACGAATGAACGCTCGTCAAGTAGTGATCTTGCCGAACAACAAGAACATCATTCCCGTTGCACAGCAGATTGATGCGTTGACAACAAAAGAAGTGCGCGTGGTACCAAGTTGTTCCATGCCGGAAGCTCTTGCCTCTTTAGTGTCGTACGACCCCGAAGCATCTGCTGAGTCAAATGCTCGTGAGATGTCGGCGGCTGCAGAAGCAGTGGCCACAGGCGAAGTCACACAAGCGGTGCGCGATACGAACACTGATGCAGGCAAAGTCACCGAGGGCGACTGGATCGGCATTGTGCGCGGCGATGGCATCGTGTCTATTGCGGGCACGTTGGTGGGATCAGCAACTCAGTTGCTTGATCACCTCATAGATGACTCACGTGAGTTGCTCACGATTGTGACCGGCAGTGATGCCACTACTGCACAGACTGACCAGATCACTGCCTGGGTTGCAGAGAATCATGCGGATGTTGCAGTTGAAGTGCACGTCGGCGGTCAACCGCTTTATCCGTATCTTTTCGGCGTTGAGTAGTTCCCCGATCACCCTTCGCGAGTTGGATCAACTCGATCTTGAGCGCATCAAAGGAATTGGTCCAAAGACCAAGCCAGCTATCGAAGAGTTTGGGATCCATAGTGTTCTTGATCTTTTAGAGACGTATCCCCGCAGATACATCGATCGCACCAATATGTCGACACTGCGAGACCTTCAGTTGGGTGTCGAAGCCATGGTCATGGTGAAGGTGTTGTCGTGTCAATCCATTCGCACGCGGAATGGACGAGCGATGGTGACAGCCACTGTGGGCGACAGCACCGGAAAACTCTCGCTTACTTTCTTCAATCAGGCATGGCGTGAACGACAGTTGACGCAGGGCCTTGAAGTTGCGGTTTTCGGCAAAGCAGAGATGTACAACGGATATCGCCAGATGACGAATCCGATTGTTGATCCTGTTGGCAATCAAACAGGTCGCATTGTTCCCATCTATCCACAAAGCGGCAAGTCGAGTATCTCGTCAGAGCGACTTGCGAAGTGGATTCAAGATGCGCTCGTCAAATGCGGTCCACGTGGAATTGATGACCCGGTGCCATCGAGCATTCTGAAAGCACGCAATCTGATTGACCGTGGCGAAGCGATGCGCAGTATTCACGTTCCCGAAACGACTGAGATGCACCAAGCAGCGCGTCGTCGTTTGGCTTTCGACGAAGTGTTGCGTGTGCAATTGATGTTGGTGGGAAAGAAAGCACAGTGGGAGCGTGACTCTGCTGGTTTTTCTCACGAAACAACAGGACATCTCATCGATGGCTTCATGAAGGCACTGCCATTCCCGCTGACGGGCGCGCAGACGCGAACGATTGCAGAGATCTACAAGAATCTTGCGTCGCCCCAGCCGATGCATCGCTTGTTGCAGGGAGACGTTGGTGCGGGAAAGACATTGGTTGCTGTCGCCACGATGCTGGCTGCAGTGCAAGGCGGTCATCAGGCGGCTCTCATGGCGCCAACGGAAGTGTTGGCCGACCAACATGCAATCGGCATTCGCGCCCTTCTTGATTCCTTGCGCTTGAGCGACGAAGGCAATTTGTTCGGCGATCGTCAGTTGCGCATCGAATTGTTGACGAACAAAGTGAAAGGTGCAGAACGCAAAGCGATTCTCGCCGGCATTGCAGATGGCAGTGTGGACATTGCAATCGGCACTCACGCATTGATTCAAGACAAAGTGTCCTTCAAGAGTTTGGGCGTCGTCGTTGTTGACGAACAGCATCGCTTTGGTGTTGAGCAGCGCTCGCGTCTCAGGGATAAAGCGCAAGAGTCGGAACACGGTCTTGTTCCTGATGTGTTGGTGATGACAGCTACGCCCATTCCTCGCACGGCGGCGATGACGGTGTACGGAGATCTTGACGTCAGCATTTTGGATGAGCTTCCACCAGGGCGTACACCAATCGTGACGGCGCGTGTTTCAGACGAGAAAGAACGCAGTGCCATGTGGGCTGATGTGCGCAGCCGACTTGCGGTGGGGCAGCAGGCCTATGTGGTGTGCCCACTGATCGAAGAGAGCGAAAAATTGGAAGTTGCTTCTGCTGAAGAAACGTTCGAAGAGTTGTCTCACGGAGAATTGGCCGACTACCGAGTGGGTCTGTTGCATGGACGAATGTCATCGCTGGAAAAAGAAGAAGTCATGGGAGCGTTTCGTCGTGGAGAGATTAAAGCCCTCGTTGCGACGACCGTGATTGAAGTGGGTGTGGATGTGCCTAACTCAACCAGCATGATCATTTTGGATGCAGGTCGTTTCGGAATTGCCCAGCTGCATCAGTTGCGTGGACGTGTGGGTCGTGGTGCACTCGAATCGCATTGCTATCTCGTCACGCAAGACAATGAGCCGTCGCCGCGAGTTGAAGCGCTAGTTGCAAGCACAGACGGATTCGTTCTTGCTGAAGAGGATCTCAATCTGCGCGGCGAAGGAACAATTATGGGGCGTCGCCAGAAAGGCCAAAGCGACCTCACGTTGGCGTCGTTGCAGCGAGATCTCGACCTCATCATGTGGGCACGTGAAGATGCCCTCAGCATGATCGAGGCCGACCCCATGCTGAAGAATCTGCCCACATTGCGCGATGAGTTGGACCTTCTCTTTAATGAAGAAGAGGAAGAGTTCTTATTCAAGTCCTGAATTTCGCGCACTACGGTGGAAGGGACACAAGGGGGTTGTGATGGAACTAAGTGGAAAGCACGTTGTTGTCACCGGGGGTTCACGGGGAATCGGCGAGAACATGGCGCGCGAGTTTGCTCGTCGCGGAGCAAAGGTCACTGTTGTCGCGCGAAATGTTGATGCTCTCAATCGCGTTGCGGCTGAGATTGCAGGAAACGCGCTCGTTGCAGATCTCACCGATGATGCAATCGTCGACACATTGATTGAAAACATCGAACGGTTGCACGGTCCCATTGATGTGTTGGTGAATAACGCTGGGCTCGAAACTTCTACGCCGTTTGCAGTGGAAGATGATCGTGAGATTCGTGCTGTGTCGCGTGTCAATCTTGAAGTCCCTCTCATGCTTACGCGTCATGTTTTGCCGGGCATGCTTGCTCGCGGAAGTGGGCACCTTGTCTTCGTCTCATCTCTTGCAGGCACGGCAGGCTTCCCTGGCATGAGTGTGTACGGCGCAACAAAAGCAGGCATCCTCAATTTCGTGAACGGTCTCAGTCGCGAGTTGAAGGCAACGAATGTGAATATCACTGTGTTGTCGCCTGGTCCGGTGAACACGGACATGTGGGATGCCATCGAAGAACGTCAATCATCTGTGCAAGACGTCGTGAATCGTTTTCAGAAATTGCATCTCATCCCCACAGCAGACCCAGTGAAGATCGCGCGTCGAACAGTGAATGCTGTTGCGAAGAACAAACCATTTGTGCGTGACCCCAAACGGCTCAGCATTAACTTTTGGTTGAATCATCTTCCGACGCGTATTGCCAACATGGCTGCCGTCGGCATCAGGTTCGACCCCTTGAAAAAGGGGTAGCGGTTTAGTCAGGCTGAAGGTCGGTGTCGTCTTCAGTGAGCTCGATGTACCAAATATCTCGACAATCACGGCATCGATAACTGACCACATCGTCAACCATCCACTGGCCGTCTTCGCGAGGAGGTGTCAGTAAATGGCACGGTCCGCCGCAGTCGACGCACACAATGGACTCGCTCGGTGTAATCACGGTCGTAGTCTGCCTTGTATGAGAGTGGTAGCAGGTGACCTTCGTGGCAGGCGGATAGAAGCACCCATTTCGGAGGCAACACGCCCCACAACAGACAAAGTGCGACAAGCCGTTTTCAATGCGCTGGGAAGTCTTGACATCGTTGAGGGTGCGCGAGTTCTTGACTTGTTTGCGGGCACAGGCGCCATGGGTATTGAGGCTCTCTCTCGTGGGGCTGCCCATTGCGTGTTTGTCGAGCGAGACCGTGATGCTCTTGTCATTCTCAAGAAGAACGTTGCTGCTCTTGGCCTCACTGATCGATCGACTGTCTTGGCGGTGGATGCCACCTCGGTGGCCTCTCGTCAACCAGAGATTGACATTCTGATTGCGGACCCGCCGTATGGATTTGACCAATGGCGCGATCTCATCGTTGATGCTGATGCAGCCTTTGTGGTCTTGGAATCTGACCGTGCCATCGGAGAGATTGAGGGTTGGGAGACCTTGCGCGCCAAGAAATATGGCCGTACCCATGTCTCATTTCTCCAACCCGTTGAGGCCCCACACGGTACGGTGGAGGGCGAATGAGCACCGTTCTGTATCCCGGCAGTTTCGACCCCCTCCACTTTGGACATGTCGACGTGGTGGCCCAGGCCGCCGAACTCTTTGGAAATGTCGTGGTTGCTGTCATGCACAACCCCGACAAGCCATCAGGTCTCTTGCCAACTGCAGAGCGCGTTCGTATTGCTCGCGAATCTCTCGCTCACATCCCAGGGGTTTCTGTGGAAGCCTTCGCAGGGCTTGCGGTTGACGCGGCTAGATCAGTGAATGCGTTGTGCATCGTGAAGGGTCTTCGGACTCCCGGCGATTTTGAGATTGAGCAGCAAATGGCTCATACGAATTTTTCAGTGGCCGGAGTGCGCACGGTGTACGTGCCATGTCAACCAGGACTCAGTCATGTGAGCAGTCGTTTTATTCGCGACATCGCTCAGCATGGTGGCGATATCTCTTCCATGGTGCCTGCACCAGTGTCTGCGGCATTGGCCGCAGCATTTCAGTAACGGAGCAACAACATGTCTTACGACGACTATGACGACACGACAGATGATTCGTATCCGCAACCAGCACCCGTGCAAGCACGTCTTGGTGAAAGCGAAATGCTTCTTCGTCGCACCATCGACATCATCGCAACAGCACCCAGTGTTCCGTTGTCGAGCACCCCACGCATTGATCGTGATGAAGTGATCGAACTGCTCGAAGATGCACTCATGCGTTTGCCGGAAGAAATCCGCCAAGCTCGGTGGATGTTGAAAGAGCGCCAAGAATTTCTTGAAAAGACAAAGCGTGAAGCCGATGAGATCTTGGGCGCTGCACGTCAGCAGGCAGAGCGAATGGTGCAACGCACAGAAGTTGTGCGCGCTGCGGAGACTCGTGCTCGTCAAGTCATCGATACAGCTGACGAAGAATCTCGTCGCTTGAAGAATGAAACCGAGGACTTCCTTGATCAGCGTCTTGGCAGTTTTGAGATTCTTCTCGATCGTTTGTCGAAGACAGTGGCGAACGGGCGTCATCGTCTGTCCATTGGTTCTCAGCCGCCACCGGAAGCCGAAGAACCAATTGAGGAGCAGCATCGCGCAGGGTTCTTCGACCAAGACATTTCGTAGGCCGTCGTCATGGCAACTCCGCTCATTGTCAATGTCGTCGAGCTCCTTCGCTGGCCGGGCACAACAAAAGATGTGGTGCTCTCGATCGCTGCAACAGATCTTGAATTTGGTGAGTCACGTATCTCCGATGAACCGGTTGACATCAATTTGCATCTTGAAGCACTCTCGAATGGCGTCACCGTCAATGGCACCACGTCTGCGACATGGGCAGGGGAGTGTCGCCGTTGCCTGGCGCCCATGTCAGACCGAATGACGATTGAGCTGTCTGAGTTGTATCAACAGATCCCTGACGACTCCGAGGCCTACGTCATCAATAACGACCAGATCAATCTCTTGCCGATGGTGCGAGAGAACCTTTTATTGGCCATTCCGCTCGGGCCGCTGTGCCGTGAGGACTGTCCAGGTTTTTGCCCCCATTGCGGCAAAGACCTCTCTGAAACTGCCTGTTCCTGCGATAACTCGGTGGTTGACCCCCGTTGGGCGGCCTTGGAAACCTTGAAAGGTTCCCTCAAAGACCCCTCTTAGTGAGTTTTCTTTCTTTTGGGGCTATTGTGTCAGAGCCCTCAAACGAGGGTTTTGCCGCTAACACAGGGAGACCACGGTGGCCGTTCCCAAGAAAAAGAAGTCGAAGTCGAAGACACGCATGCGTCGCGCCTCTAACTGGCGCCTCAGTGCACCTTCACGCAGCACATGCCCACGCTGCGCCGCTGCCAAGATCCCACACACAGTGTGCGGAACTTGCGGTTGGTACAAGGGCCGCGTAGCAGTCACAGTCGACTGAGCCACGGTTCTTTCCGCATGTTGCCAATCGCTGTTGACGCGATGGGCGGCGATCGCGCACCTGGTGAAATTCTCGCTGGAGCGTTGCAGGCCGCCGAACTCGGCATTCCTGTTCTTCTCGTCGGCCCTGAGGGTCTCGAAGGAACTGGTGACCTTCCACTGATGCACGCATCAGAAGTCATCGAGATGGATGATGACCCTGCGCAATCTGTGCGCAAGAAGCGTGACTCCACTCTCGTTCGTGCTGCTGAAGCAGTACGTGATGGCCACGCCAGCGCCATGATCTCTGCTGGTAACACCGGCGCCACTATGGCAAGTGCTTTGTTGCGCATGGGCCGCATCTCAGGAGTTGCACGCCCCGCAATTGCTACACCAGTGCCCGTCCCTGGCGGCACTCCCACTGTTCTCCTCGATGCAGGAGCCAACGCAGATGTGCAGGCCGACTGGCTCGTGCAGTTCGCCATCATGGGATCTGTCTATTCAACGAAGCGATACGGCGTTGAAAACCCGAGAGTCGGACTTCTCTCTATTGGAGAAGAACCAGGCAAAGGTGACGCTCTGCGCAAAGAGGCGTACGACCTTCTCAAGGCGTGTCCTCATATCAATTTCATTGGCAATGTCGAAGGTCGTGACCTCATGACTCAAGACGTTGATGTCGTTGTGACAGATGGTTTCACCGGCAATGTCGCATTGAAGACTCTCGAGGGAGCTTTGAAGACAGTGATTGGTGAATTGTTCACCGCATTTGCTCAGCCTGAATACAAGGACGCAGCGAAAGAACTTCTTCCTGCATTGTTGCCGTTGTACGACACCTTTGATCCAGATTCTGTTGGTGGGGCCATCCTTCTGGGCGTTGATGGCGTCTGCATCATTTCCCATGGCTCAAGCAGTGCACGGGCGATGGTGAATGGCATCAAAGTCGCCAAGGAAATGGTCGACGCTGACATGGTGGGAGCAATCCGTGCAGCCATTGCTACTAGCCTGCCTTCCTGAGTCACTTTCAGGAGTTCAACATGGCCGCAGATCGCAACGCAATTCTCAACACTGTTCGCACACACCTCGCAGAGATTCTCGAGATGGAAGTTGCGAACATCGCTGAAGGCAACACTTTTGCTGATGACCTCGGTGCTGACTCGATCGCATTGATTGAACTTGTCGATTCGTTGGAGCAAGAGTTCTCGAAGAGCATTCCTGATTTTGCCTTTGATGATGATGACCTGGCTGAGTTGCGCACTGTTGCCGACGCAGTTGATTACATCGTGCGCGCTCACGGCTGAGTTCGTTCATGACCGACGAAGTTGATCCACGTTTGGCGCAGTGCGCTGAAGTGATTGGGCACTCGTTTACTGACACGGACTTGATCTACCAAGCGTTAGTGCATCGTTCCTGGCAAGCCGAAAATGATGAACCGTTTTCCAATGAACGTTTGGAGTTCTTGGGCGATGCTGTCCTCGGGTGGGCTGTTGCAGATATTGCATTTCATCGACTTGCCGATCTGCCCGAAGGGAAACTGACTGATCTTCGCCGCAGCGTCGTGAACATGCATGCGTTGTCGGACATCGCGCGCACCATCGGGCTGGGTGAATTCATTCTGTTGGGTAAGGGCGAAGATGCAGCCGGTGGACGGGATAAGTCGTCAATTCTTGCTGACGCATTAGAGGCCTTGATTGGTGCTGTCTATCTCGACGGCGGTGCACAGAAAGCATTTGCTGTTGTTGAGAGACTTCTTGCATCTTCAATTGAAGCGGCGATTCCGAACTTGGAAGCTTTTGATTCGAAAACTCGCTTGCAAGAGCTATGCGCGCGCTTAGGACTTGGCGCACCGGCGTATAACACCGAAGGCGTTGGGCCAGACCACGAACGAGTTTTCACTGCGTATGCGATTGTGAATGGCAAGAACATTGGCGAAGGCACAGGTCGAACGAAGAAGGCTGCCGAGCAAGTCGCTGCGCATATCGCATTTGAGTCTCTCGCCGACGATGCCTGAACTGCCGGAAGTTGAAACAGTCCGACGGGGAATTGAGTCGCGTGTTGTTGGGCGAAAAATTCTTGATGTTGAAGTTGGCCGAGAGCGCTCGGTGCGTCGCGTGGGGAAAGAAGCAGTTGTTCACGGACTGACAGGAACAACGATGATCGCTGCGCGTCGCCGCGGAAAATACATTTTGTGTGATCTTGATTCTGGTGATGCCGTCATGATTCATCTTCGAATGAGTGGACGAGTGTTGGTGGAGCCGACGGGAACGCAACGTCCAGCACATACTCATGTCGTTCTGCAGTTAGCTCCTCGCGATGGTCTTCATGAAGAGATGTGGTTTGTCGACCCACGGACGTTCGGCGAAGTGGTGGTGTATGACCCTCGACTGGAAGCAGAGGTGTTGCCTGAGCTCACGAAATTGGGTCCCGACCCCATCAGTGATCGCTTCGATGGGGGAGTTTTGGCGGAGCGACTGGCGGGGCGGCGTGGGGCGATCAAGCCTCTTTTGTTGAATCAACATGTGGTCGCAGGGGTAGGAAACATCTACGCCGACGAAGTTCTCCACAGGGTGGGCCTGCGGTGGAGCCGGACTGTCGACACTTTGTCCCGAAAAAAAATTGATCAATTAGCCTTCGCAATTCGCGAAATTTTGGCTGAAGCAATCGAATCTGGTGGCTCTACGTTGCAAGATACGCAATATGTTGACGTTGAGGGCAATGTCGGCAGCTTTCAAGAGAATCATCGGGTCTATGGGCGTGAAGGTCTCGGATGCCTGACCTGTGGAAAAACTTCCATCCGCAGAGTCATGGTGGCGGGGCGTTCGACGGCTTATTGCCCTCGTTGTCAGCGCTAACGCCATGGGGCGGTAGCGAGCCGTCTCTATTACTGTTGTTTTCGCTGTGTTTCTGAAATCTCTTACCCTCAAAGGCTTTAAGTCCTTCGCTGATTCCACCGTGATGGAAATGGAACCAGGCGTCACTGTTGTCGTCGGTCCAAACGGTTCGGGTAAGTCCAATGTTGTTGACGCCATTGCTTGGGTGCTTGGTGCACAAGCTCCTTCTTCTGTGCGAAGCCAAAAGATGGAAGATGTCATCTTTAATGGCACGGCAAAGCGCTCTCCACTTGGTCGCGCCGAAGTCATGTTGACTCTTGACAACTCCGCTGGCATTCTGCCCCTCGACTTCACAGAGATCACCGTGTCTCGCACGCTCTTCCGTAATGGTGACAGTGAATACGCGATCAATGGTGTTGAGTGTCGATTGCTCGATGTGCAAGAACTGTTGTCCGATGCTGGTGTGGGGCGTCAGCAGCACGTCATCATCAGCCAGGGCCAGATCGATGCGGTGCTAACTGCTCGTGCTGAAGATCGTCGCGCCATCATTGAAGAGGCCGCTGGAATTCTGAAGTATCGCAAGCGCAAAGAAAAGGCTGAGCGTCGTCTCGAGTCGACTGAAGCAAACTTGTTGCGCGTTCAAGACCTCATTCGTGAAGTGCGTCGCCAGTTGCGCCCTCTTGAGCGTCAAGCAGAAGCAGCAAAGCGATACGAAGAAGTTGTCGGAGAGCTCCGTGCACTGCGTTTGTATCTGTCGGGCCGCGAAGTCGCCGGGTTGCGCGAGAAGCTTGCGCAACTTGAGACAGAAAAAGCTGGCAGCGATTCGTCAGAGCGTGAACTTCGTGAGCTGATGAGCACGCTGGAAGTCGATGTTCGTACCGCCGAGGAAGAACTCACCGCTCGTGGAGCATCTGGCTTAAACGATGAGCTCATGAAAGTGGAGCAACTGCGTGAGCGAGCTCGTGGACTCGTTGCAGTCATTGCGGAACGCCGCCGTTCGATGGAGCGCGACCAAGGTCAACTCATTGCAGAGGATGTTGTGGCTGCTCTTGAAGCAGACGCTGCAGAAATGCGCGAAGACCTTGCCGAGGTGGAGCGTGGACTCACAATCGCAATGGGCGAGAGCGATTCTCTCCAGGTCGAAGAAGATGCGTTTGAGCGTGAACGCAATGAACAAGGTCTCTTCCATACGGTGCAGGGCAATGAAGCGTCGACTGCGGCCGCAGAAGTGCGCGGAGAATTGCGCACGCTGCGCAACACCGTGGAACAAGGCGCCGGTGAGATTCAAAAACTGCAAGCACGAATTGAACAGATTGAGAATCGTGACAATGCATTTGTCGGCACCATTGATGGATTGCAGGCAGAACTAACGCAAGCAGAATCCGCTGTCGGAATTCTGCGGTCGGAGCTTGCAACTGCAGAGCAAGAACGAGACGTTGCCGAGAATGCTGGTGATGTCGCACAACAAGGTCGCGCCACTGCCGAGCGTCGTGCTGCACGTGCGTCTGCTCGTTTAGAAGCGTTGGAAGCCGCAATGGCATCAACTCGTGCACGTACTGGTGCTGAACATCTGGCTCAGATCGAGGGTGTTGTCGGAGCGCTTGTTGACCTTCTTGATATTGATCAAGGTTGGGATGCAGCAGTGAAGGCTGCTCTGGGCGACACCTTGGCGTCCATCGTTGTGTCTGACCCAGCATCGGCACGTCGAGCCATCGATCAGTTGCGCAATGTGGATCACAACGGAGCAGTCATTGCACTCGGCTTGAACCGCGGAGCATCGGGCTCGCTCCCGCAAGGTGTTGAATCGGTTCGTTCGCATGTCCGTGCGGCCAATGGTGCACCTGCACAACTGGGAGCACTTCTCGACTCATTGTTGTCATCAGTGGGTTGCTCCACAGACATTGCAGGCGCCATCGACATTGTAGAAGTAAATTCTTCAGCGGTTGTCGTGACTCGCCGTGGCGACAAGTTGGCTCCTTCGGGGTGGCGTCTTGGCGCCGCTGACGAAGTCGGTTCCATCGAAGTCATCGAAGAAACGCGTACTGAAGTTGCAACTGCGACGGCAGAACTGCAAGCCCTTGATGCAGAGGTAGAGAATCAGCGCAGGTTGCTTGTGGCTGCTCGTACTCGCATCAACGACACGCAAACAAAGCTTGACCGTCAAGTGCGTGCGGTGGAAGCGGCTAACGAGCGCCTTGCAAAGACCACAAATGATCGCCGCTCGAATGGTGCCGAACGTGAAATGACTCTGGGTTCTCTTGATGACATCCGCGGTCGTGTTGATGGCTATCAGCAGCGCGTTTCAGAACTTGAAGGAATTCTTCCAGCACTTGAAGAATCAGAAGCTGCAGAAATTGCAGCGGCCAAGGCGCAGGGCGAAGCACGTGCGGCGATTGATTCAAAAGCCACCCACATGGCGATGCGTCGTAAAGACCTTGAAGTTCGTCTTGCCGGGTTGCGTGAGCGCGATCAATTCCTGAAGCAGCGCTTGGAAGAAACTGATCGTCGTTTGGAAGTTGATACCGCTGCTCGTGCAGAAGCGGGGGTGCGTCGTCAACGCATAGAGGCATCACTTCTTGCGATCACACGTCTTGGTGACTTAGTAGACGGCCACCGCGTTGCCGCTGAATCACGTCTTGCAGAGTTGTATGAGATGCGTCGCCGTCAAAGTGATGAAGTGCGCGAGATCACCACTCGTCTTGACGTTGCACGCAGAGGTCGTACGGAAGCAGAACAGCAACTCGAAGCTCTTCGTGAGCGTGGACGCCGCGTTGATGTTGAAGAGGCCGAGACCCGGATGCGTCTCGAGGCTGCAATTGAGTTGATTCGCCGCGAGCTTGAAGTTGAGCCAGAAGTAGCAGAGGCTTCTCCGATGCCAGAGGTTGCCGAAGGTGTTGATCACGCTGATCGTGCTCGTGCGCTAGAGCGCGACATCCGTTTGATGGGCCCGATTAACCCACTGGCATTGCAAGAGTTCACAGAGCTGCAAGAGCGCCACACATTCTTGGAAGAGCAACTCAATGACGTGCGTAACTCCCGTCGTGAACTCGCACAGGTCATTGCAGCGATTGACGAAGAGATTCAGTCAGTCTTTGCGACAGCGTTTGAAGACGTCAGCAAGAACTTCACCGACTTGTTCCAGTTGTTGTTCCCCGGTGGTAAGGGCAAGCTTGCTCTCACCACTCCGGGAGACATGCTGAACACCGGTATCGAAGTGGAAGCAACTCCTCCCGGAAAGACATTCAAGAAGTTGTCTCTTCTCTCTGGTGGTGAGCGTTCGCTGACTGCACTGGCGTACTTGTTTGCTGTGTTCCGCAGTCGACCCTCTCCGTTCTATGTCATGGACGAAGTTGAAGCTGCTCTCGACGATGTGAACCTGCATCGATTCCTCGGACTCGTGCAAGAGTTCCGTCGTGATGCACAGCTCATCATCGTGAGTCACCAAAAGCGCACCATGGAAGCAGCCGACTGCTTGCTGGGAGTCTCGATGCAGCCGGGCGGATCGTCCAAGGTTGTGTCTGAGCGCGCAAGCAACACTGCAGGGAACTAGTCGTGTTCGAGTCATCGACGATCAACATCGTTCTTCTCATCGGCGTTCTCGTTCTGGCTACCGGCGGCATCGTCGTACTCCGCAATCGCCGATCTAAAGCGGCTGCGGCAGGATCGGCGGGCGCCGCTGCTGCTACTGAATCAGCAATGGGGGCGACAGGTTCGGCGTGGGCCGGACCTGATTCGGAAACGTTAGAGCCTGCGAAAAGTGACGAATTAGGTGCCGGCCCTTCAGCCGAACCAGGGGAAGCGAAAAGTGACGATTCGGTAGTCGGCGACGAAGCCGAACCAGCCGAACCAGCCGAAGTGACGGTGAAGGAGAGGGCGGGGCGCACGCGAAGTTTGTTCGCGTCAGCTTTCCAATCCATTCGTGGTCGCGGGTCCATTGACGCCGGCACTTGGGAAGAACTCGAAGAAACACTTCTGCGTGCTGATATCGGCATCGGACTCACAACGCGTTTGCTTGACCCACTGCGTGCCGCTGCAAAAGCAGGAACCATTCGCACTCCTGATGATGCAATTAATGCTTTGCGCGAAGCGATGACGGCCCAGTTGACGACAACAGATCGCGGCTTACATCTTGATGCTGGCAAGAAGCCAAATGTGTGGTTGTTTGTCGGAGTGAACGGCGTGGGTAAGACAACCACCATTGGAAAAATTGGAACAGCTCAGACGGCGCTTGGGACAACTGTCCTGATGGCTGCCGGCGACACCTTCCGTGCTGCGGCTGCTGAACAATTACTGGTGTGGGCGGAACGTTGTGGTGCTGCGTATGTGCGCGGTGCAGAAGGCGGAGACCCAGCCTCTGTCATCTTCGATGGAATTCAAAGTGCGTCAGCAAAAGGAATTGACTTGGTCTTAGGCGACACCGCTGGTCGCTTGCAGAACAAGTCAAACCTTATGGAAGAGCTCAAGAAAGTCCGCCGTGTTGCAGATAAAGCAGAGGGAACCGTGAATGAGGTACTCCTCGTGATTGACGCGACCACTGGTCAGAACGGGTTGTCGCAAGCACGCGAATTCGCAGCAGCAACAGATGTCACCGGTGTTGTTCTCACCAAACTGGATGGCTCCGCCAAAGGTGGAATCGTGTTCGCCATCGAAACGGATCTTGGTATTCCTGTGAAATTGGTGGGTCTCGGTGAAGGTGCCCATGATCTCGTGGTCTTTGACCCAGCGGAATACGTCTCCGCCCTCTTCGAATAGTTCTACGCTTCTCATCACATGAAGCGCGCTCCTTTTCTTTCTCTTCTCATGGCGTGCACCATTGGTGTGACGTCGTGTGCAAACGAGAGTCCCGTGCAGTTGTTGCTTGCCTCGTCCCAGAGTCAATCGGGATTGGTGCGCATGGTGCTGGAGCAAGAAGTAAGCCCTGTTGACTCTGTGCCCAACACAGTCACGTTCGATGTGCGCGGACCGCTTCCTGATTTGGGAGACCGTCTTCTTGCATGGTCGATCGGACGTCGCAGAAAGCCAGCAGGGGAGTTAGCCAAGATTGCAGTTGCTTTGAACATCAATGGCGTCACTGAGAGAGTTGATGACAATTCTTTTGTCATCAAAGACGCTGTGAATCCAGAACGCTACGCGAATCTTTTTGTTGATGAAGCAGGCGGTTGGTGGACATTCAGTAGTGGTGCGCAGCAGTCTGCACCTGGGTGTGCTGATCCGAGCAGAGGTTGCGACACAACGTCGCCAGCGCAGACATCTTTGTTGTCCACTGGTGAAGCAATTCGTCGGACGAACCAAATTCTTGCTCGTGCAGACATGGTGCCGACCAACTATCCGCTCTCGGCTGTGCAAGCGAACGGTTCCACAACTGTTACTGGCTTTCTGACATTGGGCGGGGTTGAGACAAATCTTGCAACACAATTTATTTTTGATGCGAACGGCGACGTGGTGTCCGCATCGGGTCCGATGATTGCAATTGCCATGGCGGGACGGTTCCCTATTCTCACTCCGGCTGAAGCTGTGAAGCGATTGAACAATCCTGCGTATGCAACCATCGGCGCTGTTACACGTCTCGCAGCTACATCTGTTTCTTCAACACCTTCTTCTCCTGGAACGTCTTCGCAAACTGTCGTGCCCATCACTGGTGTTCGTTTCACATTGATGGAAACCAAGCTTGCAAACCTCACTCACATGTTGTTACCCGCGTATACCTTTTTCAATCTGGATGGTGATGTTGGAACAGTCATGGCAATTACCGACAAACATCTTGCGTTTCGCAAGAATGCTGTGGTGAGCACAGACACAGTGCCAGTGAGCGGGGGAGAACCCGAACCTGCACAGATGCAACCTCTGGATGAGAACAGCGCACAGCAACTCCTTGGTCTTCCCGAGGAAGAGGCAACCAAAGTGGCAATGGCAAATGGTTGGCTTATTCGGGTTGCTGCCCGTGACGGCGAATTCTTCATGTTGACGAAGGATTACGTGGAAAATCGAGTGAATCTCAGCGTGAAAAATGGCATCGTCATCGCCATCACAGTGGGCTAATCAGGCTGAACCCTTAGTCGGTAACCTGAATAACGATGTTTGATTCACTCGGCGACCGCTTACAAGGAATAGTCAAGCGACTGAAGGGCAAAGGCCGTCTCACTGAGGCCGATGTCGATGAGGTGATGAGCGAAATTCGCACCGCTCTCCTGGAAGCAGACGTCAATGTTGGTGTCGTTCGAGATGTTGTCGCGCGAATTCGCGAGCAGGCCATCGGCGCAACAGTCTCTGAAGCATTAGACCCCAGCCAGCAGATCATCAAGATCGTTAATGCCGAACTCGTTGCGATGTTGGGTGGCGAAACACTCAAGATCACGTATGCAAGTCAGCCGCCCACGGTGGTGTTGATGGCTGGTCTGCAGGGCTCAGGTAAAACAACAAGTGCCGCGAAGCTTGCACGATGGTTTAAGTCGCAGGGTCGTCAGCCGATCCTGATTGGTGCCGACCTTCAGCGTCCTGCTGCTGTTGAGCAGTTGCGCACGCTGGGTAATCAGATCAGCGTTCCTGTTTTCTCAGAGCCTGGTGATCCTGTCGCCACCGCGCGTCGTGGCCTTGAAGAAGCAAAGCGACTCGGCAAAGACGTTGTCATTGTTGACACTGCAGGTCGCCTCGCCATTGATGAAGAGATGATGCGCCAGGTTGCAGATATCTCGACAACGGTAAAGCCGAATTACACATTCCTCGTTGTTGATGCAATGACAGGTCAAGACGCCGTCAGTGTTGCCGATGCATTCCATCAGCGTCTCTCGATTGATGGTGTGATTCTTTCGAAGCTTGATGGCGATGCGCGCGGTGGTGCTGCACTCTCTGTCAAGACAGTCATTGGCCGTCCGATTGCATTCGCAGCGACCGGCGAAAAGATTGACGCCTTCGAACAGTTCCACCCTGATCGCATGGCAGGACGCATCCTTGGCATGGGCGACATGCTCACACTCATCGAGCAAGCCGAGAAGGTCTTCGAACAAGACAAAGCAGAAGAAGCAGCGCAGCGAATGCTCGAGGGTCAGTTCACCCTTGAAGACTTCCTCGAGCAACTGCAGCAACTCAAGAAAATGGGTCCTTTGTCGGGCATCATGGGAATGCTCCCGGGAATGCCCAAGGAGATGAAGAACGCTCAGATTGGTGATGATCAGGTCAAGGTGACCGAGGCAATCATCCGGTCCATGACTCTCGAAGAGCGTCGTGACCCGAGCATCATCAACGGCAGTCGCCGTAGCCGTATCGCCAAGGGCAGCGGCACCGAAGTGGCCGACATCAACCGTTTGGTGAAGCAATTCACCGAGATGCAAAAGATGATGAAGAAGATGGGCGGCCTCGCCAAGCCTCAGGGCAAGGGCGGAAAAGGCAAGCCCGGCAAGATCAATAAGCGTCAAGCGATGCAGCAGTTGGGGGACATGTTCGGGGGCCAAGGTGGCATTCCGGGACTCCCCGGCGCTGATGGCAGCCCTGGTCTGCCCCCATTTTTCAAATAATTCGTTGGCCGAAACCCTGCCCCGCCCGTTGGGGTCTCGGGTTTTCCACCGCTAGCCTTACCTAGTCCCCGAAAGGGGCCCTTTCAGGAGAATTCGCAACATGGCAGTCAAAATCCGCCTCACACGCGTCGGCAAGACCAAGCAACCTCAGTACCGCGTTATCGCAGCTGACTCACGTCGTGCACGCGACGGTCGCTTCATCGAGATCCTCGGTCAGTACAACCCACGCACCGAGCCATCGACAATCACAATCGACAACGACAAGGCCGTGAAGTGGCTCATGCAGGGTGCACAGCCCACTGAGCGCGTTCGCAAGCTTCTCGAAATCAGCGGCGCCTGGGCACAGTTCACCGCAGCCAAGTCCAAGTAGTCCCGTGTCAGAGTTCGACGCGAACACACTTGAAGCACCCATCGCAACTGCGGTGTTGACGCACATCGTGCGCAGCATTGTTGACGATGCAGATGCTGTCAATGTCACTTCTGGTCCTGGCAAGGGCGACAAAATCCTCCTCGAGGTTCGAGTCGGTCCTGGCGATCTTGGTCGTGTCATCGGCCGTCGTGGTCGTACCGCACAAAGCATTCGCACTGTTGTGCGTGCTGCTGCAACAAATGACGATGTCGATGTCGACGTCGACTTTGTTGACGCGTAATCATTCTTGAGCGCACTCACTCCTCCTGATGGCCTCCTCGAGGTCGGTCGCATCGGAAAGCCTCACGGCGTTCGTGGCGACCTCTTCATTTCCCTCACTTCTGATGTGGAATCACGTCGTGCTGTCGGTGCAACATTCACCATTGTTGAGTCAGCCGGACACCGCACACTCACGATTGCAACTGTTCGTCCTCAACAAGATCGTTTCGTTGTTCACTTCGAAGGCATCGACGATCGCAATGATGCAGAGAAACTGACGAACAAGTTTCTTTATGCCGAGCCTGTCGAGAGCGAAGACGTCCTCTGGGTGCACCAGCTGATTGGTTCACAAGTTGTTGACACAGCAGGTGAGTCATGGGGCACCTGCACGGGAGTTCTCCAGAACCCTGCACATGACATTTTGGAAATTGAGGGCGGCCTTCTGGTGCCTGCGCCTTTCATCGTCTCCACCGATGGCGAGACCACAGTTATCAACCCTCCTGCGGGGTTGCGTGAAGCACTCTCGGGCGAATAGGTAGCGTTTCATCGTGCGCATCGATGTCTTCACTCTGTTCCCCGAAATGGTGGACGGCTTCTGCTCGCACAGTCTGTTGGGCCGTGCCCGGTCGTCCGGCGCCATTGACCTGCGTAATCACAACATTCGCGACTATTCCACTGATGTGCATCGCAGCGTGGACGACACCCCGTTCGGTGGTGGTGCGGGAATGTTGATGCGCCCCGAACCGATCTTCGCCGCAGTTGAAGCAACCCAGCCGCCGCGGCCTCTCATCTTGTTGGGCCCTGGAGGGCAAAAGTTTGACCAAGACATGGCCCATGCATTGGCTGCCAGTTCTGGTTTCAGTTTGTTGTGTGGCCGCTACGAAGGCGTTGATCAACGCGTGCGTGAGCACTTGGTTGACCATGAGGTCTCAGTGGGAGATGTTGTTTTGGCCGGCGGAGAAGTGGCTGCGTGTCTGATGATCGAAGCCGTGACTCGCCTGATCCCCGGGGTGATGGGGAACTCTGAATCTCCCGTCACGGAGAGCTTTGGGGCATCTGGACTCCTCGAAGAGCCTCAATACACCCGCCCTGCGGAGTTCCGAGGCTGGGAGGTACCCGAAGTGCTCCGAGGGGGAGACCATGCCAAAGTGGCCCGCTGGCGCCATGCTCAGGCCCTCTGGCGCACCCTTCAGCAGCGCCCCGACATCATCGAAGCCCGTGGGGGATTAACAGAAGCTGAGAAAGCACTGTTGGAAGGGGTGCCCTTCGCCTCGTATCCTTCTATCTTCGCTTCGGGTCAGCCCGAACAGGCCTAGTGCCGTCCACATCTCAGTCGCCAAGGAATCATCATGAAGAGCACAGACATCGTTGACAATCAGAACATGCGCGATGACATCCCATCCTTCTTCCCCGGTGACGAAGTCAAGGTGCACGTACGCGTTGTTGAGTCAGGCAAAGAGCGCATCCAGATTTTCCAGGGCAACATCATGGCCATCCAGGGTTCCGGCATTGCTGAGACCTACACAGTTCGCAAGCTCTCCTACGGCGTAGGCGTTGAGCGCACCTTCCCTAAGCACAGCCCATCTGTTGCAAAGATCGAGGTCATCCGTCGTGGCGACGTTCGTCGTGCGAAGTTGTACTACCTCCGCGATCGCGTTGGTAAGGCTGCAAAGATTCGCGAAAAGCGCGAAGCGTAAGCCACTCTTTTCTGGGCACTGGTTGCACTGGTGAACTCAGACGATCTCGAAGATTTCGAGGCTGACCGCGAGTACAAACTCGCTCAGGAGTATCAAGACGTCGTCGGCATGTTCCGATACGCCGTCGAAACCGAACGCCGGTTTTATTTGGCGAATGCCGTCACTGTCAATGTTGTTGGTGACAGCGCACGTCCACTCATCACAGTGGAGATGACAGACGCATGGGTATGGGACATGTACCGCAAGACCCGATTCATTCCATCGGTGAAGGTGCTGAGCTTCAAGGACGTCAACGTGGAAGAGCTCCCGTCGGACGACATCATCGGCCCCGAAGTCCTTTAGCGCAACAACGACTCGCGCGTGCCCGATGGGCAGAGAATCGTGCAGCCCAGTGGTACATCAATCACGGGTTCACAGTCATTGCACAGAATTGGACAATGCGCGGTGGTGAACTCGATGTTGTGGCACGTCGTGGCAATCTCATTGTTGTGTGCGAAGTGAAGGCTCGTGCCACTGCTGCATTCGGATCACCGCTTGAAGCGATGACGCCATTGAAAGTGGAGAGAGTGCAACGAGCAGGGTTTGCTTTTGTGCGCACATTGAATGAGCGTGGACTACAGATTCGTTTTGATGTTGCAGCGGTTCTCGGTACACATCTCGAGATACACGAAAACGTTTTTTAGCGTTGCGAGCGCGGGGCGCGGCGTTCCCAGCAGGCTTTGTGCCAATGGCGACGAAGGTCTGGTGCATCGCGCGGCACGGTCACCATATGACCCATACCGGCCGGAATATCACGATTGCATCCGGGGCAGATGTATTGCTTCAGTGCTTCGTATGGCTGCACACGACGAACATCAATTTCACCGTGGAGTTCGCCGTCCCAGATGTCTTGCGCCACGATTACCCGAGAAAGGCCCACGCAACGAGTGCGAATGCCACAGTGACAGCGGCAACCACGAACCAGATATCGGTCTTGCGGGCAACTTGTTTGCGGGTCGGGTTAAATCCCATGTCTCTAGTATCGCCGTTCAAGCGCCCGTTCATGTGTGTTCTGCATGAGTAGCGTGTGAAAGATGCGTCGTTCTCTGTTTGTTGTGCCGTTGTTGGCAGCCGCATTCATGACGGTGTCGCCGATTGGTGCATCCGGTGCCACCACCACGACCACGTCCGTGCCTGTGTTGTGCCCACCATCGTCAGATCCATCGGTTATCACTGTGCCGGTTGTGGGCTGTGTGGTGCCGTTGACGACGACAACTACATCGACAACCACGACAACCTTGCCCTCCGCTGTCACCACGGTTCCTGAAGGTTGCGCATTGCCTCCCACCGCCGTTGCAGTTTTTGTGGGCACAGTGATCTCGGTTGACCCGGTGAATGCGGTATTTGACGTGCAACAGATGCGCGCAGGCTCTCTCGAGGGATACATCGCGAACAACAAAGTGGAAGTGCGGTACGGCGCAGATGTGAAGTATCTCAAGACCAACAAGTCCTACATCGTTGGCGCAAAACCCGATGCAGTCTCACTGAAGTTGTCGTCAACGATTCGGGACACCGCCGAGCTGTTTGGTGGTGCTCAAGTTGTTGGGTCAAACAAAAAATGTCCGGAGTTTGAAGCTGCTGCGCGCACGTTGCACACCGATGGCACTGCAATTAGCACCAGCATTCTTGGCACGTTGTTCGAGCAGCCATGGCGCATCGCCGTTGCAGTTCTGCTGCCGCCCGTGTTGGTTCTGATGGGACTCTTCGGACTTGTGTGGTTACGTCGAGGCACAAAGCCCGCGAAACGTCCTGCTCGAAAGAAGTAGCGACTTAGTCAGCAAATGCTGCGGTGGCAAGAGCGCGTAGCTCTGTCACTGCGTGACCAAGACCCTGTGGGTCTTTGTAGAGCGCGCTGCCAGCGATGAGAACATTTGCTCCCGCTTTCGCAGCACCAGCAATTGTCGTCGGCGAGATGCCGCCGTCAACTTCAAGGTGCACTGTGTCATTCAAGCCGCGTGCGGCAATCATGTCGCGCACTTGGCGAATCTTTGGCTCCATTGTCTTGATGTAGCTCTGTCCGCCAAAACCTGGGTTCACAGTCATCACCAACACCATGTCGACAAGATCAAGAATGTTCTCAACGGTGCTCGCCGGCGTGTGTGGGTTGAGTGCAACTGCAGCAGTGGCGCCCATGGTGCGAATGTTTTCAAGAGTGCGATGCAAGTGTGTGCATGCCTCGGCGTGCACGATGAGACGTTGGCAGCCTGCTTCGATGTAGCGCTGGGCCATCACGTCAGGTGTGTAGACCATGAGGTGCGCTTCAAATGGCTTCTTGGTGTATGGACGCACAGCGGCGATCACGTCTGGCCCGAAGGTGAGGTTGGGGACGAATTGGCCGTCCATCACGTCGAATTGGATGATGTCGACGCCAGCCTCATCCAATGCATGGATCTCTTCACCAAACTTGGAGAAATCAGCGGGCAGTACAGAGGGGGCGATTTGGATCGGCAACGTCACGGGCTTCACCTTAGCCAATGAGGTGGCGCGAGTCCCGAGGGGATTGCTCTGCGTGGCATACGCTGAATGAGTGACATCGACCCATTCAGTTCGTATCGAAAAACTCGTTGCCGGCGGCGACGGCTTAGCCCGCATGGATGATGGTCGCGTGGTGTTCGTTCCCGGTGTCGTTGAAGGCGAGCTGGTGGAGATTGAACTGTCGGAGAAGAAGAACGACTTTGGCCGTGGTCAGCTGTTGTCCATCACCGAGCCAAGCAAGAACCGCCGCGTTCCGCCGTGTGAACACGTGGCACAAGGTTGCGGTGGATGCGATTGGCAGCACATTGAGCGCCGCATTCAGGGTCAGGCCAAGTTGGCCATTGTGGCTGAGGCGTATGCACGCACAGCGCGTCTTGAGGTAGATCCGCAGTTACGCCGTCTCACCGAAGATGCTCGTCGCACCACTGTGCGCATGGTGAGCGACAGCTCGGGCAATCTTGGTTTCCGTGCGCATGAATCGCACGACATTGTTCCTGTGTCGTCGTGCATGGTGTCGCATCCGTTGCTTAATGATTTCATCTCGCGTCCTGTTCTCGAAGGTGCGGGTGAAGTCACCATTCGCGTGGGTGCGCGAACAGGCGACATTGGTGTGTGGGCTCACGAGGGCAAGTTGGCCAATGGGCTCCCTGCTGGTTTAAAAACAGGGGAGCGCGCAACCATCACAGAGAAGGTGGGCGAGCATCTGTTCAAGGTCTCGATGGGTTCGTTCTTCCAGTCATCGCCAGAAGCAGCCGAACTGATTGTTGATTCCGTTTCGCGCCGCTTGGACAACTTGGGCATCGAAGGCGGCATGTTGCTTGATGCCTACGGTGGCGTCGGCTTGTTCAGCCTTGCGTTCTCTCAGCGTTTTGATGAGTTGCTGCTCGTGGAATCGTCAGAATCCGCATGTCGTGATGCAGTTCGTAACTTGGCCGAATGTGCCGCAGTGATTGAACAAGCAAACGTTGACACCTGGGAAGCCGCCGAAGTTGATGTGGTCATTGCTGACCCATCGCGTCATGGTTTGGGCAAGCATGGCTCACAAGCAATCATCGAAACTGGTGCGCAGACCATCATCTTGGTGAGTTGTGATCCGGTAGCTGGTGCTCGTGATGCGAAGTTGCTGACCGATGCTGGCTACACCATTGGTGAAGTAGAAGTTCTTGACATCTTCCCCGAGACTCATCACGTGGAAGTTGTTGCAGCCTTCAGTTTGTAGGAGAACGTCATGGCAAAAGATTGGGCACGCCCCGTTGTTTATTTCGAGATTGAAGCGTTAGACGCTGACCTGCTTGAGAACTTTTATCGCGAGATGTTCAGCTGGGACATCGGTGAAGGATTCATCCGTCAGATTCCTGCAGGAATCGGTGGACCAGAAAACGGTATTGGCGGCCACATGCGTCAAAGCGATCGCAGTGGAGTCACGCTGTTTATTCAGGTGAAAGACGTTGAAGCATCGCGCGCAATGGCAGTGGAGCTTGGTGGCTCGTTGACGTCGGAGCCGTTTCAAATCCCGGGCCGTGCGTTGATCGCAGGCATCAAGGATCCTGAGGGCAATCCGATCACGCTGGTGCAGCAATAATTAGAGCAATGAATACACAGTCGTCGTGCGACTGGATTCTGTAATCGCTGCACTCCACGCAACAACGACTGGGTCTGCGGCTGTGTAGTACTTCGGTTGAGACTGTTCAGCGGTTTCAAACAATGTGATGATCACATAGGAATTGTCATCGGCGCGGGCTGTGGTGCGTCGCGCAAGGCCTGGGCGATTCAGGTAACACCATTCCTGCATCGTTTCGTCAAGCGCGCGAAAGGCGAGTGCCTCGACGCCTGGGTTCAGGGTGAACGTTTCTACTTCAAGAACAGCCATGAATGTCACACTAACCCTTAATCGAATTGATCGAGGTTGTGGGGTTGTGAGATTTTTCCTTACAAGGCACAATCAAATTAGTAATGACAACTTATTCAATTACTGCGACATGGGGCGCAATGAAACTCTCTGAGGAAATGGACATCACATCCGACCTCACCCCTGATAATGAAATCCACTATGCCGAGAACTTCATACTGGACAAGTGGATCCGCCTCTTTGGTGACCAATTCATCAAAGCTGCAGACAAGATCACAGCGGAAGCTCTAAAGCCTCAGAGGTGTTCGTCAAGCCTTGACGAAATTGCTTCGTTGTCGGATCGAGAAATAGAAAAATCTTCTGAATACGGGTGTCAGTAATGTCCCACAAGTATTTTTTTCTTGTTGGTCCAAACGTGGTTACAGACAACAAAGCCCCGTCAACTCTGTTCATCTATGAAACGGACAATGATGACGACAAGGGCAAGTACACCGTGTACCACAGAAACAAAGAACGCCAGGAAGACTGGCAGGATTGGCTAGAGAATAGATATTTCCCTCCTCATCAGTTTGTGAACCGATTTGGCTACAGCGCTGTTCATGCTGGCCCGCTAAGAGACGAAGACCACTTCCAAGAACTCCTGAGAAAAGCAGGCATTGTAAATAAGGAAGAGGTCAATGACAATCCGCCTTCCTAAACACGCGCCTGGCGACATTATTGAGTTTGACGGGACTCGAGGAGAGCGTGCATCAAACATTTTGAGTCATGCTTGGGAACAAGAAACTAATCCGACGAACGAGAAGATCTGGCTCATTATCTACAAGAGGCCGCGACCTGAGTTCTTGTCTAGATGCTCACGATGCAATGCGGTAAAAGACTTGACTAGTCGTGCAGAATGGCCGTGTGGGAATCCTCGACTCGCCGAAACCTACATTTGGTAGTTGGCAAAACCAGAAGTGGTTCAAATCACTTCAGTCTGATTATCCGGGGCTTCACTGCCCAGTGTTAACCGTGGGTGTGATTCACCTTCGTCAAAAGTTGTGAACTGCAAGAGGTAGATCGTGCTGAGTTGTGTGCGGTTGCGTGCACCTGAAGCCAACAGCAATTGCGAAATACGATTGCGAACAGTTTGAACGGAGAAGCGAATGCTCTCGGCAATCTCGGCATTGCTAAAGCCGTACGAGATAAGTCTCACAATGTCTTCGTCAATACTGTCGCGATAGGGGATCATGAGGGGGAGTGTCGTCGTCAGCGGAAAACCCACTGACGCGTATCCGTGGCCTTTTTCTGCATTCAACAATGAGACAGCATCGTTCATAAATGTTTTTCGATAGTTCACAAGGTCAATCACTCCGTCGTAGAACTGATCTGAAGCCCACTGCAACAACAGTGCACTTACAGATGCTGCACACACAATGCGCCGTTCAGGAAAGATGCCTTCTTGTGCCAGTGCTGCTTCGACGGGTTGGTAGTCGGCGAGTTTGAATTGGCCGACAATCAGAGCGAAATCCTGTAACTGACGGGCTAATTCTTTGTATTCCCCGGCGGTTGTGACAGGAACTGCAACACAAGGTCCGGGTTGAACATTGATTTCGTTGGCCATCCATTCGCATGCTTTTTTGAATTGCCCGAAAATGATGACGTTCACAAAATCCCCCGATTTTTGGTTGCCTTACTCAACGGTATCTCCCTTTTTCGGGGGGGGGGGGGGGCT
>CAEZWV010000024.1_pt1 | contig 27758 bp, 33 predicted proteins | sample 7265081 | NCBI WGS metagenome assembly CAEZWV01 (sample SAMEA6813891, study PRJEB35770) | uncultured Acidimicrobiaceae bacterium | biome: Freshwater; feature: Freshwater reservoir; material: water | place: Czech Republic | collected 2015-11-04 | depth 0.5m m
AGGCGCGCATGCGCCGCTCAAAGGCCAACCACGGCAAGCGTCCAAACATGGGTCGCGGTTAGTCCGTTCCCCATATGAATCGCCTCGTTGCTTTGCACGTTGGCGGTGCGCTTACTCCCTGGCAGGCCATCGGACTCACGTTCGATGAATTCACCTGCACCCTCGCTGATGTCGACGTTGTCGTTTCCGGCGAGACCCCTGGTCTGCACGGCTGGACCATCGATGTCGGTCGTGACGAGATCATCGAGATTGATGGGATTCGCACCACGCTCGTTTCGGGCACGACGCCACGTCAGGTGTCTTCAGCAATCGGCCGTCAGAAGGTCATTGGTCTTGATCATGTCGTGGTGAACACGGACGATATTGATCGCACAACACAGGCAATCACTGCCGCGCTTGGTTTGGAAGTTCGACGTGAACGTCAATTGGGCAACGGTGCTGTGCAGCGTTTTCACAAACTAGAAAACACCATCATCGAGGTGGTCACTGGGCCACACATCACACAGCCCGGAGCGTCTCTGTGGGGCATGGTGGCCAGCGTGGACGATCTCTTTGACTTGGCGGAAGAACTCGGAGAGAACACCACCTCGCCTCCGAAGAAGGCAACACAGCCTGGCCGATACATCAGCACCGTGCGTGGTTCTGTCGGCCTTGGTGTTCCGTTTGCATTGATGACACCGCATGTGCGGTTGTCAGACGACTAGTCGTCTTCTTCGCCATTGATCTGGCGCAAGTACTTGATGCCTGTTTCGCACTCTTCATTGATGGGGCACCATCTGCATTGAGCGCCGGCACGAAGTTCTGGTGTTCGCTCTTTGAGGGCAAGTTCCGCAATCAGTAAAGTGCCTGCCGCAGTGCGTCGCACGGCTGCTTGCAGTAATCCTTCGGTGACATCTTCTTCATCGAGGCGTGCAGAGTCGAGTGAGTAGGAACCCAACTGGCGTGGTGCTTGTCTGCTGCGCAGGGTTTCGACAAGTGCATAGAAACGTAAGTCGTCTCGATGTGTTGCAGTGAGTCGACCAGTCTTGAGATCGATAAGAACTTTTTTGCCTGGCCCGCCGAGAACTAAGTCCATGCGTGAAGAAAAGACAACTGAGTTGTTGAACAACGAATAGGACGCTGAGTATTCGACCATCGGGCGCCACTGTGGCTTGATGGGTGGGAAGCATTCAATGAAACTTGTGACTGCTGCAAGAACAGTGCCGCGAAGCTCGGCGTATTCGTGCTCGGAGAGCGTGTTAATGAACCCTGATGCACTTTGGCGGGGGTTCTCAGAAACGCTGATGATCGCAGCATCAACAATCTCTGCCGGAACAATTGGCCCGCGCCAATTCATCAGCAGTTCAATGCCTTTATGCGCGATGGTGCCACGCACCGTGTTGATGTTCCACGCAAACTGACTCTCACGATTCAGGACGTGGTATTTCTCACAGCCGTGCACAGTGGCGATGTGGTGCTTGTTGATGCGAAGAGGTTCTTCGGCAGTGAACTTGCCCTCAAGTGGCGCGAGAGCTTGGGTGAGCTGTGCTTCGATCGCGTGAATGACTTCGGCGGGCAATGGTTCCCAGTCGACGGGGACACCCAAAGAGTCAATGATGGCTTGTTGCAAAGGGTTGAGTTCAGTATCCACGACACGCACACCTTATGACGCGGGAGTGGCAGGGCTGGAAAAGGTGTAACACCCCACTGGCAGTATGTGTCCATGACCCAGTCGGCCACCATGAAGTTCACTGCAGCAGCGCGAGTGCTTGCTCAGCGTTCAGCAGAGCTCGACTTGGTGGTGCCAGGCTTTCGCAGCCCACCTCGCATCGTCGGTGTGAATCGCACTATCCGTCGATCACGTGATGGTGTTGGTGGGGTAGTAGCGGTGCGTTTGTCCGATCGGCCCTTCACGGCAGCAATCGGCGACATGATTGAAGGCGTCGTCTGCATCAATCGCCTCGAACCGCCCGAGGCCGATCGCGTTCGCACGCTGTTGTGGCGCACCATGTTGCAGTTCACGGTCGAAATTTCCGGCAATTCTCGCCGCACCATTCGGTCAGAGCAGCCTTCTTCGCGCGTAGCCTAAATACGTTCTTGCCCGGATGGCGGAACTGGCAGACGCAGGGGGCTTAAACCCCCCGGAAGGCAACTTCTTGCGGGTTCGATTCCCGCTCCGGGCACTCAGTACCGCGGTGGCGCAGCTGGCGCACTTCATTGCGCATCGTCAGGAACTCAGTGATCAAGATTGAGATCAAGAGCGGCATCAGCAACAGCGCAATCAATAGTGGGTGATTCGCGAATGGTTCGGCTGCAATAACAATTCCGGGTGTGGAAACAACTGTTCCGTAGATCTGACCCTCGGTGAGTGTCCACGCATCTTCGGTAGCGTTCGCATCTCCCTTGGTTTTGAACATCGCATGCACAACGCCGTGAGGATCGGTTGACACCCAACGCCGTGTCACTCGATGGGTCACTGTGTTGTCATCCACCTTAAAGGTGATGACATCGCCCACTTGGGGAGAGATTGATGGATCGACGGTGATGATGTCACCGATGTGAATGGTGGGCTCCATTGAGCCACCCACGATGTGAAGGTGCATCGTGTCTGAACGCACCGCTTGGGCGGTGGCCCCGGCTACCACAAGGGAGCCAAGGACCGCCGCCGAAGCTGACGCTGCCACCAGGGCAGAGACGATGCGCCGAATCTTCATTAGTTCTGCTGCGAAGCAATCGTCATGGCCACGTTTGATGTCTTGCCAGCAATTGCGTTAGGTGTTGACATGGGGAGACTCAAGCGAAAACACACTGCGTGTGAACTAGCTGGCGTCATGACCTGGTTGGCAACGTTCAATGCGGTGAGAGTGCTCGACGCAGCGATCAATGTGCCCGTTTGGTAGTTGGCTGCTGTGCAATTGGCGCCGTCGGTCAATTTCCAAGTCTCAACCATGACTGCGTCAACAAGTGGAGCTCCGGCACCAGCGGGGCGGCTGGAAGTGATTCCGTAGTTGAAATCAAGTGAGCCAGCATTGGCCATATTCAACGAACGGAAGAACACATCGCCAGGCTTCAGGTTGCTGAGGGCTACCACGTTGGTGCCGCCGACGGTGATGTCAACCCAGCCAGAGGAAACATCCATGGTGGCTGTCTCTGTGTCGGTGAACATTGCGCCCGATGCCGCTGTGACGATTCCAAATCCCGCAGTAATCACTGTTGCCAGTGAGACTCCCAGGCGGACCAAGTGGCGTCGAAGGGATGGGCTGTTGATTGGTGTTGTTTCCATGCACACACTCAAACAATTTTTTAGGTTGCATCTGCCATGCTTCCGTACTCAGTGCGCGGTACTCGCGTACTGGCCGAGGAGGTACCTCAGTACCTATGACTTCGGTATATCTCACTAGGAGAAATAGGGCTAGGTGATGGGGCACACCCATGTCATGACAGAACCACCATTGGGCCCTGGTTGCAGTGCAAATGATCCACCATGGGTCGTTGCGCGATGTGCAAGCGACAACGTTCCGCCTTTGCGACGCTTCGAGCCTTGTGGACCAATGCCATCGTCAGTCACGGTGACAGAGATGGTGTCTGTCGTGACGAGAACAGATGCTTCTACGTTGGTTGCTTTCGCATGGCGAGCTGCATTGGAGAGAGCTTCTCGAAGAACATTCTCAACATCTTCAACGAGGTCGTCCGGTAATTCTCGTTTGAGATGTACGTGAAGGGTAGGTGGCGAGGGCCAGGCACCTTTGAACATGTCAACAACTTTCTCGATGCACTCTGTCAATGGCGGACGTGAATCGGGAGTGATGTCAAAGATGGTGCTGCGAATTTCGCTGATGACATCATTCAGTGAGTTGATTGCCCAATCTTTGTCCTCACGTGTTTTCAAGTTAAGGCTGATGGCAAAGAGGTTTTGAATGATGGAGTCGTGTAAGTCACGGGCAATGCGTGAACGTTCTGATTCAAGAGTTGCTTGGCGTGTTGCATCTGTATAAGCATTGCGCTGGGCAATGAGGTCTAATTCCAGTGCCGTCATCTCGCTGAGGTCGGATCCAATTTCGACAATTGCATCGCCTACTTGCATCCACGTCACCTCAATGCGAACGAGCAATTCGGGGGCGCGATAGCGGTCTTCGGAGTTCTCGCCGATTGCGAAGGTTTGTTTCACGGTTCCTTGCTCAAGGACCTGCTCGACGATTTCGAGGACACCTTCTGGCTCGAAGTATGTGGCCATCATGCTTTGTCCTACGACGGGTGGTTGAATACGAATCCCCTCGTATGCGTCGTTCCACCACTGAAGCTGTAAGTCAACAATGTCGCCATTTTCATTACGAACTGGAGTGTGTAATCCGATGTAGTCACGCAGGTTCCTGAGAAGGGGCTCTACCTGATGGTCAGAACACATCCCCGCTGGAATCTCGACGGGACAAGGCATCTCAGGAGTGTTTCTTGGTCTCTTGTGATTCAGGGAGATTTGCTGTTGCCACCATGACAGCCAGTTGCGTTCTGTTCGCAGCACCGACCACTGTCAGGATGCGCGATACATGATTCTTAATGGTCTGCGTACTGAAGTTCATTGCGGCTGCAATCTCTTTGTCGGTCATGCCTTTAGAGATGAGTTCAGCAATCTCTCTATCTGTGCCTTCCAGCACGCTGACGCGAGTCGGGTTGGATTGCTGCAGTCGCTGAGATGCGGCACGGGCAGCGGAAGCGTCAATCAGACGCAGCCCTGCATGCACATCACGAATAGCTTCCGTGAGATCTCGTGTCGGCGCGCCTTTCAAAATGAGTGCGTCTGCCCCCGTCGAGTAGCCCTCGACGAGCAGTTCGTCTTCAAGAAAAGATGTGAGAAGAACAACGCGAATCGTCGATTGATTTGCTCGAATCCAGCGGGTGATGTCATGCCCAACGCCATCCGTAAGGCGCACGTCAATGACGGCAACATCGATTTTTCCTTCGTTCTGTGCGAGATGTTTGAGACAGGCATCAACACTGCGGGCGGATGCCACTACTTCGAAATCGGCTTCTTCGGAGAGAACTCGCCCTAAAGCATCTCTCACCATGTCATGGTCGTCACAGAGAAGAATACGAATGGCCATTAATGGAGGATAGGCGGTATCGCTGTACCTTCGGTATGCAGGTACCTGTGGTGGCATGATTGCATCATGCGTATTGACCGGATCCGAGTGGTGAGAACTCCGCTTCACATGGTGAATCCGTTACGAACCTCTGATGGAAGTCATGAGTCTCGTGTAGCAACTCTTGTTGAGATAAGAGATTCCGAGGGTGTCATTGGTTGGGGTGAAAATGTTGCGCCAGCCGGAGTGTCGTATGTGGGTGAAAGCTCTGATGAATCAGTTGCTGCGATGTGTGATCTTTTTGTGCCCCTTCTGGCGGGTCGCGAGATTGATGTCTTCGAGATGATGCCCGAGACATGGTGGGGAGTAAGTGGTCATCACTTCGCCAAGCACGCACTGGAATCTTCGGTGTGGGACATTCATGCGCAACGAGAGTCGAAGTCGTTACGTGAAGTCATTGGTGGAACCCGTACTGCAATCGTGCCCGGTGTTGTTGTGGGGATTGCTGACTCAGTTGCAGAAACTGTTGCAGAGGTTCAGCAGCGAATCGCAGAAGGCTATGGCCGTGTGAAAGTCAAGATTTCTCCAGGGCGAGACGTTGAAGTGCTGCGTGCGATTCGCGCTGCATGCGGTGATGTGTTGCTGCTGCAAGCAGATGCCAATGCCGCATATTCGAAAGAAGACATCGCACTTCTCTGCTCATTTGATGAATTCAATCTGCAATTCATTGAGCAACCCTTTGCAGCCGGTGACTTAGGTTCTCACGCAGAACTTGCGCGGCGCAGTCACACCGCAGTGTGTCTCGATGAATCAATCTGCACTGTTGATGAATTGCTCGGTGCAATCGAGATGAAGGCATGTTCTGTCGTGAATATCAAGCCATCTCGTGTTGGCGGAATCGGTGCAGCAGTGCAGATGCATCACATTGTGAAGTCTCATGGTGTCGACGCATGGGTCGGCGGAATGTTGGAGTCCGGTATTGGGCGCGCATCATGTTTGGCTTTGGCGTCGCTTCCAGGATTCACAATGACCCCTGACCTCTCTGCATCATCGCGGTACTTTGCTTCTGACATCACTGTCCCGTTTGAGATGGTGAATGGTGAAATTCAAGTGCCCGAGGGCCCGGGTATTGGTGTGCAGCCTCTGCCTGAGGTGCTTTCTGCGCCTGAAACCCGAATACAAACCGTCTTTGAGCGCTGATTCATGCCACGATTGCAACCATGAATTCTCCCGACCAGTTCTCTCTGGATGAGATGTTGAAAGACCTCGGCACATTGGTGTCGATGGAGTCTCCGTCGCGTGACATTGCACGGGTCACTGCCCATGCAGAAGCCTTGTCGGCGATGATGCAGCGCATGTTGGGCACTGCCCCCGCTTTGGTTGATTCTCCTGTTGGTCCTCATGTTCATTGGCAAGGTGGCGGCGAACCAAAGGTTCTGATTCTTGGCCATCACGACACCGTGCACCCCGTGGGCACGCTTGCTGACATTCCCTTCTCTGTTGAGGGCGGCATTGCACGAGGCCCAGGAGTTTTCGATATGAAGGCGGGCATCGTGCAGGCACTGCACGCAGTCGCAGCGTTGGATGATTCTTCTCACATCGAGATTCTTCTCACTGCTGATGAAGAGATTGGTTCAAAAGAATCACGTGCACTTCTTGAAGAACGTGCTCTCGCTTGTGGCTCAGTGTTGGTGTTAGAGCCAAGCGCCGACGGTGGTGCACTCAAGATCGGCCGTAAAGGAACAGGAACAATCATTGTTCATCTTGAAGGCCGTGCTTCCCATGCGGGTCTTGAGCCAGAGAAGGGAATCAACTCTCTCGTAGAACTCGCATCACTGATTCCGCAAATTGTTGCCATTGCAAACCCAGCGCTCGGCACAACAGTGTCGCCAACAATGGCATCGTCGGGCACTGCAGACAATGTGATTCCGGCAATGACCACGTGTGCTGTCGACATTCGCGTTGCAATACCTGAAGAGAAGCCGCGGGTTGAAGCAGAGTTTGCGGCATTGAGGCTCGCGAACCCCGAAGTAAAGCTGTCACTCACAGGTGGCATTGGTCGACCACCGATGCACGAATCAGCGGCGGCAGAACTCATGCCATTGGCTCTATCAGTCGCAACAAAAATCGGTCTTGGCTCGATTGACGGCATCGTTGTTGGCGGAGGCTCAGACGGCAACTTCACAGCTGCTGTCGGAGTGCAGACACTTGATGGCTTAGGCGCAGTCGGTGGCGGTGCTCATGGTGCTGATGAACACGTGATTGTGTCCACCATGCCTGCGCGTGCAGCGCTCTTGGCAGGGTTATGTCAAGAGTTGTCTTCGATGGCCAAGAGGCCACCGCTAGGCAACGTGCCCGTACCGCGATAGACCTGCAACTTTGCACGGCTGTCGTCGATGTCAAGGTTGCGCATCGTGAGTTGGCCAATGCGGTCCAGTGGTCCGAATGCTGCGTCCTCTACACGCTCCATGCTGAGACGATCAGGTGCATACGTGAGGTTGGGGCTCGTGGTGTCGAGAATGCTGTAGTCATCACCGCGACGCAAACGAAGTGTGACTTCTCCAGTGATTGCGGAACCTACCCAACGCATGAGTGGTTCACGCAACATCAGTGACTGCGGATCAAACCAGCGACCCTCATAAAGAAGTCGTCCGAGGCGACGGCCCATGGTGCGGTAATTCTCCATGGTGGCTTCATTGTGAATACCGGTGACGAGTCGTTCATATGCGATGTGAAGGAGCGCAAGTCCTGGTGACTCGTAGATGCCGCGGCTCTTGGCTTCAATGATGCGATTTTCAATTTGATCGCTCATGCCTAAACCGTGGCGTCCGCCAATCTCGTTTGCTTCAAGAACAAGATCAACGCGTGATGCAAACTCGCGTCCGTTGATTGCAACAGGGAAGCCTTCAACGAAACGGATGGAGACAACTTCGGGAGCAACCGCTACGTCTTCCTTCCAATGTGCGATACCCATGATGGGTTCCACAATTTCCATGCCAGTGTTCAACTCTTCGAGAAGCTTTGCTTCATGAGTTGCGCCCCAGATGTTTGCGTCGGTGGAATACGCCTTCTCAGCAGATGCCTTGTACGGAAGTTTGCGAGCGGTCAGGAACTCACTCATTTCGGTACGGCCACCCATCTCGTCAACGAAAGTGGGGTCGAGCCATGGCTTATAGATACGAAGAGCCGGATTCACCATGAGGCCGTAGCGATAGAAGCGCTCAATGTCGTTGCCTTTGTAGGTGCTGCCGTCGCCCCAGATGTCAACGCCATCTTCTTGCATGGCGCGAACAAGCAACGTGCCAGTAACTGCGCGGCCAAGTGGCGTTGTGTTGAAGTAGGTCTTGCCTGCTGTGGTGATGTGGAAAGCGCCGCACTGAAGAGCGATCAATCCTTCGTGGACAAGTTCTTCGCGACAATCAATGAGTCGTGCAATCTCTGCGCCGTATTCCTTGGCCTTGCCAGGAATTCCTGAGAGGTCAGTTTCGTCGGGTTGACCAAGGTCTGCGGTGTAGGCGCACGGAATGGCGCCCTTTTCTCGCATCCATGCGACAGCGGCTGACGTATCAAGCCCTCCGGAAAATGCAATTCCGACGCGTTCGCCGACAGGGAGATTGGTGAGGACCTTGGACATTCCTCTAACGGTACTTGCGCAGAACCATCAGGAGGGCAATAGATGACCCAAGAGCTGCGAATCCGATGACGAGAATGGCGATGGCGATGGCGGGATTCGAGCCCACATCGGGGAGTGCTGAGACAAGAAGTGCAATGGAGCCCGCGAGCCCTACGCGCACCATGCGGTGTGGTCGCTGGAGAGTGACGAGGAGGGGCGTTCCGATGATGATGATCGGGATGAGGAGATAGAAAACAGGCGCAGGATTACTGCTGGGTCCCAGCCACCAAATGGAGCGGCCGATTGTTCGACTTGAGATTGTCACCGCAAGTACCGCAGCCAGCACCCCGATCCATGTCAGGAACGACACCATGCGCCACCCATCGCTCGGTTGGCTCTGAGGCAAGGAAGGAGCGCTGAAGTTCATCTCGGTCACGGTACAACTATCACTAGAGACCGTGGTGGCACGGGGGAGCATGCAACCTCGCCATTAGCCTGTGAATCGATGGAACCATCCACCTTCTCAAAGCTTTCTGTGTTTTTCCCTATGTGGAATGAGCAGGACTACATCGAGCGTGCCATTGATGCCGCTCGGGAAGAGTGCGAAGACCTGATGTCAACCAACGACATCGGGGACTATGAACTCATCATTGTGGATGATGCATCAACTGATGCCACCCCAGAAATTGCAGCTCGATTGGCTATAGCGGATTCTCGGATAAAAGTTGTGCGTCACCCAGAGAATCGCAAACTGGGCGGATCAATGAAATCTGGATTCGCAGCGGCAACCGGCGACTTGGTGCTCTACACCGACGCCGACCTCCCTTTTGATATGCACGACGTTCATAAGGCGATTCGATTGTTGCGCTATTACAACGCTGATGTCGTCAGTGCATATCGCTTTGACAGAACAGGCGAGGGATATGTGCGCACGGTGTACTCGTTCTTCTACAACCTCATGGTTCGTGTTCTCTTTGGTGTCCGCATGCGGGATATCAACTTTGCATTCAAGTTGTGTCGTACCCGCATCTTTGACCACGTTGAATTGAAAAGCGAAGGTTCGTTCATCGACGCAGAGTTGGCCGTGAAAGCACAGAAGTACGGATACACAGTGATTCAGTTCGGGGTGGACTATTTCCCCCGCACCCGCGGAGTGTCGACATTGAGCTCCCCTGGTGTCATCATCAAGATTCTTCGTGAGGCCCGCAGTCTCCGACGCGAAATTCGGGGAATCACCCCCGCCATCTAGCCCCGAAGCCACTCATGGCGAGGGCGTTGGTAGCGTTCAAGGTGCGTGAGCGAGCCTTTTGACCCCGAGATGAGCGAGCCGTATTTCTCCGACGATGGCGCGGGGGAGTATCCCGCCGAGTACGTCGCCCCCCATGTTCCATGGTGGATCCATTGGCGACCTGCGATGGTCGCTGCTGCTGTCTTTGCCACGGTGATTGGCGGAATCGTGATCTCGCGTTCCAGCACCGCAACTCCGGCGACGACAACCACATCCACGCTTGTGCCTGGTCAATGTGCGCCAGACGCGCCCATCACATGCTTTGGACAAAATCGAGTTATCCGCGATGACATGAAGGGCAACGACGTCCGTCGTATTCAACAACGCCTGAAAGATCTGAAGTTTGATCCCGGCGTGGTGGATGGCATTTACGGTGGCGACACCATGATGGCTGTGTGGGCCTTTCAGTCGCTGGTCTTGAATATTCCTCGCAACGCATTAGTTGACTTCGTGACGCCGGTGATGTGGGACGCAATGCGTGGGGATGTTGTCATCACCCCGCGTCGTCAACCTGGGACTCCGCACCACGTGGAGATTTATCTGCCAGAGCAGGTCATCGTTGTCTTCACTGGCACTGAGGTGAATCTCATCAGCCATATCTCTAGTGGCACGGGTGAGAAATGGTGCGAAGAGGTCATCATCGACCCGGGCGAAGAAGGCAACAAAGGAACTGAAGTCATCAAAGAAGGATGGTGCGGTGACGCGGTGACGCCGGGCGGTATCTATCGCTTCTACAACCGCAAGATTGGTTTGCGCCAAAGCAAGCTGGGCACGATGTGGAACCCGGTGTATTTCAATTTTGGTATCGCAGTACACGGTGCAATGACTGTTCCGAAAGAGCCGGCATCACACGGCTGTATTCGAATTCCAATCTTTATCTCTGAGTACTTCCACACTCTGGTGGAATACAACGATCGCGTCTATGTCTTTGACGGTGTGAAAGAGCCTGAAGAATACGGCTCACAGATACCTCCATCTGACAAGAGAGATCCGAACTACACCACAACTACTTCGACTCCGACGACCACAACAGTTCCGAAAACTACAGTACCGAAGACAACTATTCCGAAGATCACGACGACCTCGTCAACAACGACAACGACAGCGGTGGTTGTTCCAACACCAACAGCACCGTAACGAGTTTCTTAGCTCAGTTGTGTAAGAGCTTTCTTCAGCTCAAAGATTTCTGATTCCTGCGAATGAATAATGGAATCGGCGAAGGCGATTACTTCTTTGTTCTTTGCATTGGACTTTGCATACTCGGCCATATGAAGCCCGCCCTTGTGGTGAGCAATCATGAGCGTTGCGAAAATCCGGTCAGCCTCAGCGCCGCGCGATTTGTAGAGAGTATTCATCTCATCAGATGAGGCCATGCCCATCATCTCTTCAAGTGGTGTGGGCATTCCCATCCAGGACATGGCGATGTCTGATTCGTTTGTCTCGGCTTCGCCAAACATGCGAAGCATCTGGACCATGCGGCCACCCTCGGCAGACTGAGTGAACATGATTTCTTTTGCGATCATGTTGAGAAGAAGGTTTCCCTTTGGGGATGCTCCGAGATACACGACAGACATGGTGACGGCCTGCTCATGGTGGATTCGCATGTCTTGCAAAAAGCCAGTGTCAACTTTGTTGTGCGCAGCAACGGAATCAGAACGACCTATAGAAAATCCGATAGAACCAGCAGCCAACATGGCAACTATGGCCATCAAAATGATGTTGAGAGGGTTCTTCCACCATGGAAGAAGCTCAATGTCTTGGTCCGTCTCGGTGTTCACAATGACCACGGTAGTAGCCTGTCTGCCATGTCGCACACAGCCCCCATTGTCCTGTCAGACCTCATTGTTCTTCCCCGCGTTCTCAACCGGGCTCGGGTCCGCGATGCGGTCCTTGTTCTCTCTGCTGCATTGTTCACAGCATTGTGTGCGCAGGTAACGATTCCTCTTGGTTTTACTCCTGTGCCATTAACGGGACAAACATTTGCTGTTCTCAGTGTTGGTGGCATCTTGGGCACCCGTCGCGCAATGGCGAGCCAGGCTCTGTACTGGGCTCTGGGTGCTATCGGACTTCCGTTTTACTCCGCTGCTTCGGGTGGCTGGAAAGTGGCGACCGGCTCAACATTTGGATACTTCATTGGATTCGTCCTTGCTGCTGGTGTTGTTGGTTGGTTCGCAGATCGTCGTGACGACCGCAACTACATCTCGTCTCTTTCAGCAATGTTCTTGGCATCCGGAATCATCTATGCCATCGGTGCATTGTGGCTTGCCCACTTTTTGAATATTCCTGTCGCAACGGGCGATACAAACGCAATTGCATTGGGTGTCAGTCCTTTCCTCGCCGGTGACATTGTGAAGATTGCTCTTGCAGCAGCTATTGCCCCTCTCGGTTGGGCCTCGTATTACGCAAAGCCGCGCTGATCGGTGACATGGCTTCGCCGACTGACGCCAGTGAGACCCCATCGGGGAGAAAACTGGGTCGTCCGGCGGACACTGACTCGATAGACACACGCGACCGCATCATTCTGTGCGCGTGCACAAAATTTGCTGGTGAAGGTTTCGAAGGCACAACAAACAAAGACATTGCATCGCTCGCAGGAGTGTCAAGTGCTGCTCTGTATCACTACTTTCCTTCGAAAGCAGATTTGTATGTTGCGGTGTGTGAACACATCAACACTGTCTTTGAGAGGGTGTTTCAGCGCGCGCGTGATTTTGATCCGCGTTTAGAACGTCGCATGACTGCACTGCTGGTGGAGAACGGGAAGATTGGCAATGAAACGCCATTCATCGTTGGGTTTGTCACTGGTATTGCAAGCGTGCTGAAAAAGCACCCTGAAGTTGCCGAAGGAGCCAATGTGTTTAATGCCAGTTTTCGCTGCATGACACTTGAGCTCATTGAGACATCCACAGAAAAAGAGGGCATTCTTGCTGGTGGCTCCGAAGCGGGTTTTGCCGACCTGACAATCTCAGCCCTTGCAGGTTTTGGGCGTTTGAGTGCTCGTGGTGAGCATGATCGCCGTGCTGCCGCTGCAGAAATGTATCTGCGGCTCATTCGGGCTGCAGCACACAAGTAGTTTGTTCACCGTGAACGTCGACGAACTTCAGTCCTTGCGAACACAGGCGAAAGCTGTGCCAACGGTTCGAGATCTGTTTGCCAAAGAGCAGAATCGTGCAGCGCAGTTCACTATCGATGCGTGCGGCATTCACGCTGACTTCTCTCGCCAGTTGCTGAGTGCAGATCTACTTGCCGCACTTCAATCCATAGTTGAGGTACAAGGCATTCAGGCACGATTCGAGGAAATGGTTCGTGGTGGTGTTGTCAACAACACTGAGAATCGTCGTGTTTTGCACACTGCCTTGCGAGATGTCGCCGGCAAGAGCGAATGGTCAGCGAAGGCCTCAGTACAGCGTGAACGTGCAGCTGCCTTTGCTGAAGAGGTTCGCCAGAACGCGCAGATTGATGCAGTCATCAATATCGGCATTGGCGGAAGCGACTTGGGTCCGGCGATGGCGACGCGTGCATTGCGGCGTTTTCGCAATGGTCCGGATGTTCGGTTCGTATCAAATGTTGATGCTGCTGATCTTGATGATGCATTACGTGGACTTGATCCAGCACGCACTCTTGTCATCGTTTCATCAAAAACATTCACCACTCTGGAAACGATGCACAATGCACAACGTGCACGTGAGTGGGTGAGTGCATCAGGGACTGACTGGCGTACCCGTTTTGCTGCAGCGACCTCGAATCCGACCGAAGCAATCGCGTGGGGGATCACCCCTGATCGAACCTTTGAGTTCTTTGACTGGGTGGGTGGACGTTTCTCATTGTCGTCAGTCATTGGCTTGCCATTGATGTGTGCAATTGGACCGGATGCATTTCAGGAAATGTTGAATGGCATGCACGACATGGATGTTCACATGGCTACTGCCCCGGTTGCGGAGAATCTGCCCATCACACATGCACTGACATGGTTTGTGAATGCGGTCCTGCTGGAACATCCCACAGTTGCTGTTATCCCGTATAGCCATGACCTAGCCAGACTTCCTGCTTTTCTTCAGCAGTTGGTGATGGAAAGCAATGGCAAGGGTGTTGCCCACGATGGTCGTGAACTCCTGATGGGAACATCGCCGGTGGTGTGGGGCGAACCTGGCACGAATGGTCAGCATGCGTTCTTTCAGATGCTGCATCAAGGTACGCAGACTGTGCCCGTTGAATTCATCAGCGCCGTTGAGCCCTTGGGTGATGATGCCGTTGCACATGATCTTTTGATTGCAAACATGGTGGCGCAAGCAGAAGCATTTTCTGCAGGCAGTGAATCAAACGATCCACAACGTCGATTCACGGGCAATCGGCCCAACACTGTTTTGTTCCTTGAATGTCTCGATCCATATTCGTTGGGTGCCCTCATTGCGATGTATGAGCATTCCACGGCAGTACAGGGCTGGCTGATGGGCGTGAATAGCTTTGACCAATTTGGAGTCGAACTAGGTAAATCAATGGCCACACTTGCTGCAGAAGCAATTCAAAAGGGCACGGCTGATTCCTCGCAAACTATGACACACCCATTGATGGAATGGTTTTTAAGCCGTCGACAAAACAAGTCGTAGCCAGATCATGTGAATGGGGCAACTGCGCCCTATCCTGCCCTAAATGACGGGCAATAAGACAACGGTGAACTCCACTGAACGAATGCTGAATCTCGTTGCGTTACTCAGTGAGTCAACGCTTCCTCTCACACTCGAGGCAATCTCGAACAGCATGCGCGGTCAGTATCCAGAAAAAGATGAAGCGCGTCGTACCGCGTTTGAGCGTGACAAGAAGTCTTTGCGCAAACTCGGTATTCCCATTACGACGCAAACACTTGCTGGAAGCGATGCCGGCAAGACGGCGTATTCCATCGATCGTGCTGGGTACGCACTGATTGACTTTGCTTTGACGCCAGAAGAACTCTCCGCGCTACAACAAGCCGCGGCGTTAGTTCAGATTGGCACAACATGGGGAAAGCAAGCCGTGCAATGGTTGGGCGGGGAAATTGTTGACACGGAACTTTCGGGCGCAGTCAAAGTTGATGCGCAGTCTCATGTTCTTCCAGCGTTGTGGTCAGCTGTTGCGTCGTTTACGACAGTGAAATTCTCGTACCACGGTCGCCAGCGCGAAGTGCACCCATACGGCCTCGTTGCACGTAATGGTTTCTGGTATCTCATTGCATTTGATACCGAACGCGCGATGCAGGTGACATATCGCGTAGATCGAATTGAAGGCGATCTCACGATGGGGGACTCTCAATCATTTGAGCGCCCTGAAGGCTTTGACCTTGCGACTGCGTACAAGCGCGATCCGAAAGACTTTGCTGGAGCCGGTTCAGAAGTTGCCATTGTGCGCCTTGATCATCGTGTGGCTCCCGCAGTCGTGCGTGAGTTGGGTGAGGACGCAGTGGTGGCGCGCCGTACAGATGGTTCCATCGATGTCGAAGTGGCGAGCGGCAATCGTCCCGCCTTCAAGTCATGGCTCTTTGCCATGGTTGACCGTGCAGAAGTCATTTCACCTGAATCGGTGCGTCAAGAAATCATTGCTGATCTTCAGCGCATGGCAGGAGGTGCCCAATGAGCGGCAAGCGTGGACCCCGAAGTGCAGAAGACCGCGTCCGTGGACTCTTGGTGATGTTGCCATGGCTGATGCAGCGCAAGCGTGTTGCCATCGCGGATATGGCCAAGCAGTTCAACATGAGCGAGTCTGACCTCATTGAAGATATTGAGTTGGCCTCTATGTGCGGTCTGCCTCCGTATTCGCCGTATGAACTCACAGAGGTCTACATCGACGAGGATTACATCCTTGTTGGACCAAACAAGTACTTCGAGCGCCGTCTAGAACTCACATCGTCTGAGGCATTTGGACTCAGTCTCCTTGCAGCAGCAGCGGAGGAAATGCCGGGGTTCACCCGTGGCAAAGATTTGAAAAACGCTCTCAAGAAGTTGCGCAAGATTCTGGGCGAGGGCATTGTCGATGTCGACGTTGAGTCTCCACAGTTTTTGAATGACGTGACGGACGCATCGCAAACAGGGGAGCGTCTGCGATTGACGTATTGGACTCCAGCGCGTAACGAAGAATCAGATCGTCTTGTTACCGTGCGCTCGGTCTTTACTGACCGTGGCCATTGGTACATCGCTGCCGATGATGATGCATCGGGAGATCGTCGCCATTTCCGTGTTGACCGTATTCGCAACGTGGAAAACACGGGCATCTTTGTTCCTGTTGTGGCAGAGCCAGTGCAGGTGCCTGCGTGGTTTGCAGATGCTGCTGACAAGTTAGTGGTGACGCTTGATGTTGCTGCCGAGGCCGGCTGGGTAGTGGAGAGCTACCCCTGCCGTTCGCTGACCGAGAATGCTGATGGGTCATTCCGTGTGGAGATGGTTGTCAACAGCGAGCATTGGCTGGGGCGCTTGCTCTTGCGCGGCGGAGGCTTAGTGAAGGTCGTAGCGCCAAGTACTTTGTCGACAATGCAGCAAACAGTCGCTGCACAAGTACTGGCGAATTACTCCAAGTAATCGTTAGGAGAACAAGTCAGGTAACTGATCTGGTTTCTGAACATCCATCTCGCGCATGAGATGGATGAGTAATTCGGCAGTTGCGGTGGCATCTGATTTTGCCTCATGGGCATTTTCATGGTCGATGCCGTAGTGCTCGCACAAAGCATGCAGTGAATGCTTGCGGGTGCGGTCCTGGTCGGTTCTTCGAGCGAGCGCGAGTGTGTCGACATATGTGTCGATCTTGTTCTCGAGACCAACTCGCGCAGATTCGGCATGCAAAAAGTTGATATCAAACATGGCGTTATGGGCAGTGAAGACGTTGCCTTTGCTGATGGTCCACACTTTTTCAAGAGCTTCGCGAAGAGGCATACCCTGGGCGACTTGCTCCACTGAGATTCCGTGCACATGTTCAGCCCCGTGTGTGTACTGGGCAGGATTTTCTGGCCGAACAACGGTGTCGAAGGATTCAACTATTTCGCCCTCGCCGTTAATGACAATGGCAGCGACTTGAATCACTCGATCTGTTTCAGGATCTATTCCTGTGGTTTCAAAATCGACAACTGCGAAGGACACATCACGCATTGATGATGTTGTTTTTTGTTCGTTGTTGTTTGTCATAAGTGAAACTGTAAGCGCAGGGTGATGCAACGTAGGGAAAACACGTGGTGTTATGCAGTCGGTGGTGTCATGAGATCAACGATTGCCTGTCGATCAAAGTAATCGCGCCACAACGTGAACTTGCCGTTCTCAATTTCGAACACTCCTGCAACGGGCAGCGTTCCCCATTTGCCATGAATCTCGACACGATCATCTCGTTCATTCAAGACAGTGCCTTTTGTGAGGTCGCCCGAAGAAGTTTGACGCAAGATTCTCCAGTCAATTCCTGTACACATTCCGAAGAAGCCGCTCAAAGTGTCGGTGAGAGCTTGTGGACCGAACGCTTTGCCCATCGGCACATTGTCGTATTCAAAGTCATCGGTGACCATCGCAGCTGCACGATCGAGATCTCGAGCGACGAGGGCAGCAATGAATTCGTTGACAAGTTCTTCTGGGGTAGAGGCCATGCACAAATTGTGCCACAGGCACTACAGAAGTTCGGCGGCGAGACTTGCGACTTCGCTGCGTTCGCAAGAAGCAAGCGTCACATGTCCGAAACAGCTTTGGTTTGCAAAGGCGTGAATCAAGACCGCCAAGGCATTGTTGGACTCACCCATGTAAGGAGCGTCAATCTGGCTGGTGTCTCCGGTGAAGATGACTTTTGTTCCTTCACCAATGCGCGTGAGGATTGTCTTGAGCGTCGTGGGCTCAAGGTTTTGTGCTTCGTCCACAACAACAAACTGGCGGTGGAGCGAGCGACCACGCAAGAACGTGACGGATTCGAGAGAGAGCTGCCCACGTGCAGTGAAATCCTCAATTAAGCGGCGGGCATCGTGGCTGCTGCGCTGGTCTGTGAGGGCAACGATTGCATCGTGAATGGCGGACATCCACGGATCGAGCTTTTCATCAAGCCCACCGGGGAGGAATCCGACATCGGCACGGCCCACGGGGACCAATGGCCGGTACACAGCGAGTTTTTCGTAGGTGCGATTCTCGACGACTTGCTCGAGGCCAGCGGCAATTGCCATCACCGTCTTGCCGGTGCCAGCACGACCATCAAGGGCGATGACGCTGACGTCGGGATCCATGAGCAGTTCCAATGCAAAGCGTTGTTCTTTGGAACGTGCTCGCAGGCCCCAAGCCTCGGGGGACGCTGCAGAGAGAAGCTCGGTCATCTCGCCATTACAACGCACGAGTGCAGACTGAGAACCCGAACGCACGACTGCGAATTCATTCACGACGAGTTCTGCGTTCCCACCAAAAGCATCAGTAGGAACTTCGCCGTTGTTGTACAGCGAATTAACAATCTCACTGGACACATCAAGTGTGAACCATCCCATGGGGCGTGTATTCGCGGCGCGGCCCACGGGCTGATGCTCGGCAGCAACAAGACCGAGGTGCGCTGCTTTGATGCGTAATCCCGCGTCATTAGAAATCACTTGTGTAGGTGCGAATCGTGATTGACCAAGTGCGGCGCCGATGATCCTGTTGTCAGGAATCTCAGGATTCAGGCCATTTTCAATGAGTCTGTCGCGCTGGATGCCATTGACTTCAATGTGGATAGTGGCGCCACCGGGCTCTGAGTTCAAAGGAATGGGCTCGTGGATTGATCCACCAGCGCCCTTTCGAAGATCTTCAATTGTGCGAAGTGCGGTACGAGCAGAACGACCAACGTCATCTGGGCGGCTCTTCAAACCATCAAGTTCTTCGATGACTGTGAGCGGAATGACGATGTCGCAACCAGGGAATGAATGAAGACATCCGGGATCAGCAATGAGAACTGATGTGTCAATCACGATGCGAGTGCGCACAACAGACTCAGAATGCGAGGTGCTCGACGCTGTTCCACTTGGTGACCAAACGTCTGCACCGATCTGCTCCGCAACATGATCGATGTCTTCATCATTCACCGTGCGAGATGTGAAGTGGTGGATATCGAAGTGAACTTTTTGTTTCGAAAAAGTTCTGAAAGAGATTTTTGGGGGATATTTCAGAAATTTTTTAAAATTTTTTTCAGACGAAAAAGTGACACTCATCACGCTCCGAAAAAGCTGTGAACAACCGATATTGATGAAGCCCTTGCGGCGCTTGGGATTGCGAAGATTCGATGATGTGCGAAGTGTCAAAAACCTTTATCCACAAGGGGTTTTGAAAAGTAGACCTCGGGAAACCCTTGCAATTATTGAGTTTCATGAGATTCTGTGCAGAAGAATCATTGCGCGAGGAGAAGTGCGATGCGATGAAACGTTGTTGCTCCGATGAACAGTGATCACAAAATTTTCGCCCTGGCGCGCGCGTGTGATCGAGATCAAATCACTCGCCGCGATTTCTCCCAAAAACGAGATAGTTGCATTTGCAAGTAATCGAATGCTTGCAATTGTTGAAATTTGCTACTCAACTTATTCCAACCACTCCGATTCCGAGGAGGAAACACAATGACCAAAGCAGAACTCATCGAAGAGATTGCAAAGCAAGCTGAGTGCACGAAGGCAGACGCCGAGCGCACTCTCACAGCTTTCTTTGACTTAGTAGTTGCTTCTACCAAGAAGGGCGAAAAAGTGGCATGGCCGGGCTTCGGCTCGTTCAGTACCACTGCTCGCAAGGAGCGCACCGGTCGCAACCCACAAACGGGTGCGGCAGTAACGGTTCCCGCCTCAACTGCGATGAAGTTCACAGCGAGCTCAACATTAAAAGCTCAGCTGAACCCAAACCGTAAGTAACCACTTACCCAACGATAGGAAACTAAAGTGGCAGCAAAGAAGAAAGCAGCAGCTAAAAAAGCTCCTGCACGCAAGAAGAAAGCAGCAGCTAAGAAGGCTCCTGCACGCAAGAAGAAAGCAGCAGCCAAGAAGGCTCCTGCAAAGAAGAAGAAGGCTGCTAAGAAGGCAGCCCCTGCAAAGCGCAAGGCTGCTAAGAAAGCAGCTCCTGCAAAGAAGAAGAAGGCTGCAAAGAAGGCCGCCCCAGCTAAGAAGAAGGCAGCCAAGAAGGCAGCCCCTGCTAAGCGCAAGGCAGCCAAGAAGGCAGCTCCAGCAAAGAAGAAGGCAGCTGCAAAGCGCAAGCCTGCCGCCCGTAAGAAGGCAGCAAAGAAGAAGTAATTCTTCTTCCGCTCTTTTAAGCGAAAAAACCAACCGGCTCGGAGTGCAGAAGAGGGGGACGCAAGTCCCCCTCTTCTCTTTTGTACCGATGAAGGTCGTGTCTACGACGTGAGTGCATATCGGCAAGACTTTGTCTATGTCTGATGCCATTGATCCGGTCCTTGTTGATCTTGCAGGCGAAGTCGCCTCGATCGACACAATGCTCCAGTCGCTCTCGTCAGCGCAGTGGGCGCAACAGACGCCAGCCCCTGGGTGGAACGTGGCAGACCAGGTGATTCATCTCGGCCTTTTTGATCGCCGCGCACAATGGTCGATGACTGAACCAGAACATTTCAACGATGACATGCGCGACCTGATGACGAAAGGTGGTGTCGATGCGATTCACGATGCCGAACGTCATCGCTCTCCAGAGGATTTGTTGCAGTGGTGGCGCACAGGTGCTGCGGCATTAGCCAGCGCGTCTCGCAGCCTCGACTTATCGGCTCGATGTGTCTGGTACGGCCCGCCGATGAGTGCGCGTTCCATGCTGACGGCACGCCTCATGGAGACGTGGGCACACGGCTACGACATTGCAGATGCGGTGGGTCTCACACCTGTTGCGACGGATCGATTGCGTCATGTCGCACACATTGGTGTGCGTGCTCGTGGCTTCGCCTTTGCTGCCAACAAGCGCTCTGCACCTGATGGCGATGTTTATGTAGAACTCACGGCACCAAGTGGCGAGGTGTGGACATGGGGTGACGCATCTGAGCCCAACAGCGTGAAGGGGAGTGCTCTCGGCTTTTGCTTGGCAGTCACGCAACGTCGTCACGTGGACGACTGTGGGTTAGATGTCGCGGGAAACGGAGCAACCGAATGGATGTCGATTGCCCAAGCATTTGCCGGTGCACCCGGAGTGGGGCGCGAAAAGGGTCAGTTCGACTAGAGCCTGTCCATGAGGTGAAAGATTTCTGCTGCAGCAACGCCGTGTGGAGCACCAAGGTCTGACATGCGAGTGCGCATGCGTTGGCGGAAGACTTCCATGCCGTCTTCGTCAGTGGCCTTCATTGTGCTTTCGAACTGGCTCTCGTGACGCTCTAACGCATTGAACTTTGCATCGACAAACGCTGAGATGTCTTCAAAGTGGTTTGGTTCATCGGCTTCCCACAACAGCAACGCTTCAGGACGATGATGAACCACGCCGTGATTCGTCATGTGGTGCTTCAAGAAATGCGGATCGCGTGCAGCGACAATCGCATCGCACACATTGAGGCCTGTATTGCGATGGTCAGGGTGGAGGCGATAGCGCTTCCACGGGTCATGCGAGAGAACAACATCGGGCTTGATTGTGCGAATCGCAAGTGCAATGCGATCGATTGCTTCCTTGGAATGTTCCAGTTCGCCATCGATATACCCGAGGAATGAGACGGTGCCTGTCGCGCCAAGCGCAGTGGCGGCATTGCGTTGTTCGACTTGACGAGAGGCGATGAGAGCTGCGATGTCTGCGTCGGGGTTCCATGTGCCTTTCGAGCCGTCGGTGCACACGAGGTGGTGGACCACTGCGCCGTCGGCAGACCATTTTGCGAGAGTGCCACCACAGCCGAACTCCACGTCATCGGGGTGTGCACCAATGGCGAGAACCACTTGTGGCGTTGACAGATTGCTGCTGTATTTGACCTGTGCGATAGGTGGTTGACCGGGTTCGTTGGCGCTCATGAGTTGTCCTTTCGGCGACGTTCTAATTCGCTGAGATCATCAGCAGTATCGAGATCAAGAGAGAGTGATGCGTCTTCAATTGTTTCGTAGGCAAGTCCGCATGCTTCGGCCGCACGGATGTGATTGTCCAAACTGCCGGGGCCGTACGCAGTGGTGAATGAACTCGCAAGAGGGAATGACAACACGTTGGTGCCATCGTTGTGGCGGTCTGTGACCATCGTGACGATTCCTTCTCGAGCGACATGTGCAAGCGATTCGGCGAGTGGAAGATCTGCATGAGCCACGATGATGTGATCAAAACCCTCTGCAGCGATCGCTGTGCGTCCGGCGGCAACTGCAACGTCGAGACCAGGTGTCGTGCAGTACACCACGTGAGCACCCACTGAGACGGCCCAGGAGGCAACATCATCATCAGAGCACACAACGTACGCAGGAAGGGGCGCAGCGGCGCGTATGACTGTCTCAGCGCATGTGCGAGCCAAGTCTTCACGTTGGCGTGGTGTGAGAGTGTCGGCAAGTCGACCTTTTGCCATGGTGAATGACTTCACGGGAATGACAACTGCGGGACGCACGACGCTAAGCCTACGAAGCCAGAGCCATGACGGGGGATGTCGTAGTCGTGAAGGTCGCCTACGCTGTGGCTATGGCGTCAATCCGCATGGCAGTAGTGGGCGCTGGCTCGTGGGGGACCACTGTCGCCTCCCTCGCTGCTGCAAACACTCCAACGACCTTGTGGGCCCGTCGTGGAGATGTGGCGGAGTCGATCAACACCCATCACGTGAACCCCAGCTACATCAGTGGGGTTGCATTGTCTCCGAATCTGAAAGCGTCCACTTCGCTGGCAGACACAGTGTCGAACGCAGACGTTGTCGTCATGGCAGTGCCGTCTCAGGGCTTTCGTCAGGTTCTCACTGAAGCGGCGCCACACATTCGTCCTTGGGTGCCCATCGTGAGTCTCTCAAAAGGACTAGAGGCCGGAACCATGATGCGCATGTCGCAAGTGGCAAACGATGTGTTACCTGATCATCCTGTTGCGGTGCTCACGGGACCAAACCTTGCATCAGAGATTTCTGTGGGTCAACCTGCAGCCAGTGTGGTGGCGATTGCCGATGACGTGATTGCAACGGCATTGCAAGAGTTATTTTCCACGCCGACATTCCGTGTGTACACGAATGCAGATGTTGTTGGTTGCGAAATCGCAGGTGTGGTGAAAAACGTGATTGCCATCGCTTCCGGTATTGCCATGGGAATGGGCTTTGGCGACAACACTCGTGCATCGTTGCTGACGCGAGGTCTCGCAGAGATGACGCGCCTTGCGGTCGCACTTGGTGGCAATGCTGAATCATTGTCGGGTCTCGCTGGCATGGGAGACCTCATCGCCACGTGTTCTTCGACCAGTAGTCGTAATACCAGTGTGGGTATTCGCCTTGGTCAAGGTGAAGCATTAACTGAGATCATCGCATCGACATCCATGGTTGCCGAAGGTGTGAAGAGTTCTGCAACGGTGCTGCAGCTAGCGCACCAACACGGAGTCGATATGCCCATCACTGAACAGGTGGTGGCTGTGTGTCACGAAGGAAAGAGCGCAGCAGATGGGCTCCTCGCATTGATGTCGCGTCGCTCGCGACCTGAAGCAAAGTAAGTAATCACATGAACTCCCCGGTATCTGGTCGTCTTATTGGAAATCGTGGTGGCACATGGCGTGGCACTGTGACAGAGCACGGTTCTCTTCTTCCTGCTGATGGCAGTACAGAATTGGATTGGTTCATCGCAGCCGATGATCGTTGGTACACGCCACGCACCGAGCCCACGACGCGCCAGAAGTGGTACGCCGGGTATCCCGTTGCAGAAACACGGGTCAAGATTCCCGGTGGCGACATGATTCAGCGCGTCTATTCGGTGGCAGATCTTGGTGGCATGACTGTCATGGAGTTTGAAAATGATTCCACATTGCCGATTGCAGTTGCAGTGACGCGTCGTGATGTGTTCACCACGCGCGAACCAGCAGCAAATCCTCCTGTGGGTATTGAGTTGCCTGCAGATTCCATCGTGATTCCGATTGGGCACAAGAGCACTGCGCGTATTGCTTTGGCTCATAAGAATCCTGCATCGGGACGTTTGCCAGACGACACTCCTGATCATCAAGCAGTGGTGCGTGGATGGGAGAAAGCGTGTGACACAGCGTCGCGATTCAATGTGCCTGATCACACCATCGTGGCGGGTGTGTCACGAGTGCGTTGTGATTTGTTATTGGGCGTTGGCGCTGACGGTGATGCCGCAATTGAGTTGGCGCGATTGGGCGAGAAATACAGCGATTCCATTGTTGATGTTGTTGAAGCTGTGCAACGTCGTCTCAAACAAGAAAAACGGGCCAAGGTGTTGCAGTGGGACACGCCACATGTAATGACCTCTGCTGCGCGTGCCTGTGTCTTGTTGGGTGATGAACTAGCTGCCGGTGATATCGGCGCTGCGTGGTTGCGTTTTGCAGATCGCGATGTGCAAGAGCTGCCGATTGAAGTGCCTGCAGGCCTGCAATCCATCGCATGGGCTGAATCACTCCTTGCGCAAGGCTCGGCGAGTGGCGGAGAGTGCCGCATTCTTCCTCACGGCATTCCCGAACCGTGGTGGGGTGCCTCCTTTGAAGCTCACGGCATCACAGGTGATCCATTCCGTACCATCAGCTATGCAGTGCGCTGGCATGGGCCGCGCCCTGCGATCTTGTGGGAAGTCACCGGTGCGCCTGGTCTCGTTCTCACACACGGTGAGTGGGCATCGACCGATGCGTCGGGTGAAACATTGCTGGAAGCGCCAGCGTCAACTCACGACCACTAGTCAGCTTCGGCAATGAAGTCGTATTCATCGATGTCGTTGGTGCGTTCGTCATCTTCAAACTCACTGACGTAGTCGTCAATGTTGAGACCACAAGAGCTGCAATGGGCAACTTCATCTGCGTCATAGGTGGTGTCTCCACCACAAGATGGACACGCGTCTGGTGAATCAATGCTCATAACGACACTGTGCCAAAGAAGCGCGTAGAAGTGAATCGGTAATCAATACCGAATGTGCGTTTAGCGGTCGGTGAATAACTCGAATGTGTCACCGACGGAGATTTTTCCGCACGTGGTGACCATCGCGTACACGCGGCTCAGATCGCCACGTTCGTGGCTCATCGCCATGATGTTCTTGTCGAGGAACCAATCGTTGTTTTGGCTGCAGGGAATTGTGTATGCAGAAATGAAACCACGCACTGCGCCGATGCGGAAATGCGCACCAGGGCGAAATGCACCAGCAGGAATACCTGCAACAGTGATGTTTTCGCCGGCGAAGCCTGGCCCAATGGGGTGTCCTTGTGCACGCAAGGTATCTATTGCGTCGGTGGACCAGATGCACAGTGCTTGCCATGGGCGGCCGTGATGCACGCGAGATTCCTGCACATCTCCCTCCACGCCTTTCCAGGAGATAACGGCATGGTCGATTGCTTTCTTTGGCAAACCTTTCGATGCATGCAAGTGGGCAATGGTGCCAGTGTGTTCTTCATTGAGCAAACGCATGGTGGGGAAGAAGCGCCACGATGCTGCGAGCAATGATTCGATTTGTGGGTCGGTGAGATCTTTGTATTTCGCCACGAGGGCTTGTGTGAGTGCAATGAATGCGGTGTCAACATTCTCGAGCGACGGCAACTTGATACCGCCGAGTGATGACATCTCTGCGAGAAAGCCACGCGCACCTGCCAGCCAACCATCGGGGATCCGTGATGATTGGGTGTAGTACGACCACAGTTCGTCCAGCATCGAGATGGTCTTTTGAGCATCTTGTGCCGAGTAGACGTAGTTGCCAACGGTGATGGATGCTCTGCCTGCCATGTGCGAAGCCTACGCTTCATGCAATGGCACGGCCGGAACCCACCCTTGATGTTGAGCGTGAATTCTTTGCCAATGGTGCACGCATTGTCGCGGGCATGGACGAAGTGGGACGTGGCGCCATTGCGGGGCCGGTGACCATCGGTGTGGTTGCGATTGATGCAAACGTGGGTGATATCCCTGCAGGTCTGCGTGACTCTAAGTTGATGACAGCCAAGCGTCGTGAAGCGATGGTGCCACTGGCAAAAGAGTGGGGTATTGCCTGGGCAACAGGCTCGGCCACTGCCGCAGAGATTGACAAGTTCGGCATCGTGACGTCATTGGGTCTGGCCGCTAGTCGCGCATTGCAGAATTTGGGTCTCACACCTGATGTCGTGATCCTGGATGGCAATACATCGTTCCTGATGGAAGAGGCCGGAGGACCGCGCATCGTGACGCGCATTAAGGCTGACCAAGATTGCGCGTGCGTGTCAGCAGCAAGTGTGATTGCAAAGGTGGAACGCGACACCTTGATGACGCAGTTACATGAGCAGTTCCCGCACTATGGGTGGGAAGGCAACAAGGGGTATGGCGCAGCGGTGCATACCGATGCAATCAAGACACACGGAGTCACAGATTTGCATCGCAAGTCCTGGAACCTGGGCGTTTAGCTAGCCGCCGGAAATATAAAAAGACCCTGCGCCAATCGCAATGATCAACGCAGGGTCTTTTTAGTAACGGGGTTCTTACGAAACCTTGATGTCCTTGAACGGTGAACGTGAGTCGATGCCTGGCTCTTTTGGAAGACCGAGCACGCGCTCACCAACGATGTTGCGCATCACTTCGTCAGAACCGCCTGCAATACGCAGACCTGGTGTTCCGAGAACGAAGTTTGCCCATGCGTAGGTGCCCCACTCGCCGCTGTCTGCGATGAGCTTTGGTCCGAGGATGTGCGAGAGGAACTTCACAAGGCGAGCTTGGTTGTTCACCAACACCATCTTGCCGATGGAGCCTTCTGGTCCGGGCAACTGGCCAGCCTTTGCCTTTGCGGTGGTGCGCTGAGCATTCATATTGGCGATGCGGTAGTTGATCACGATGTTTGCAAGTTCATTGCGTACGAGTGGATCAGACTCAAGGCCGTAATGCTTCACCATTGCAATCACGCGTGTGAGCAAGTTGGAGTCACCTGAGTTGTTGGTACCGATTGATGCACGCTCGTTCATGAGTGTGGTGAGAGCAACGTTCCAGCCGTTGTTCACATCACCAAGACGCATGTCGTCTTTCACGCGAACTTCGTTGAAGAAGATTTCGTTGAAGCTTGCGCCACCGGTCATCTGCTTGAGAGGACGTACTTCGACGTTTGGATCCTTGAAGTCGATGATGAAAGCGGTGAGGCCCTTGTGCTTCGGAAGATCCCAGTCGGTGCGGGTCATGATTTCGCCGATGTCGGAGTAGTGCGCACCTGTGGTCCACACCTTCTGGCCAGTGATGACCCATTCGTCACCGTCTTTGACTGCCTTGGTGGTGAGAGATGCAAGGTCGGAACCTGCACCTGGCTCGGAGAACAACTGCGATGCAATCATCTCGCCGCGCCAGAGCTTCTTCACATAGAGCTCTTTCGCACGATCTGAACCATGGTCATAGATGGTGGGTGTCACCATGCCGAGGCTGATGGCGAATGCACTCTGGTCGGGCACGCGGAACTGTGACTCGAGTTGGCTGTATGCGCGATCGAATGCAGGGGAGAGTTCACGGCCGCCGTATTCCTTTGGACCACTGATCCAACCAAAACCTGCATCGAACTTCTTCTGACGCCAGAGCTTTGCTTCTGCTGCGTTGTCAGCTTCTTGCTGACGATCCTTCTCGCGGTAGAAGTTGTCAGAGCCTTCGCCCCACACAAATGCCTTCTCAACTGGACGGCGTTCAACGTTTGCTTCAAGGAAGGCAAGTGCTTCCTTTTCGAATTCTGCGAGTGTGATGTCAGCCATGTGAATTCCCCTGTGTGAGATATGTGGTTGAGGCACTCGCCAGCCCTCGGGGGGATGGCAAT
>CAEZWV010000025.1_pt1 | contig 27251 bp, 27 predicted proteins | sample 7265081 | NCBI WGS metagenome assembly CAEZWV01 (sample SAMEA6813891, study PRJEB35770) | uncultured Acidimicrobiaceae bacterium | biome: Freshwater; feature: Freshwater reservoir; material: water | place: Czech Republic | collected 2015-11-04 | depth 0.5m m
GCCAGTCGCTCCATCTCCCTCGGTGGGTGAATCCGACTGGTGACAGAAGGTAGAAAAATTCGGCTACCTGTTTACCTTCCGTTCACCTTGCCGTTTATTGGGGTACAGGTACTACTGAAAGTCTTTCTCAGTGCAAACCTTGGACACCCCCACCGAGCCTCGAGAAATCGAAACGCACTACACCAGAGTCGACCGTGTGTTCCGCGGCTTCGTGACATCGTGCGCACTTTTTTCTCTTGTTGTTCTCATCTTGATTGCAGCGTTCTTGCTGTATCGAGGTTTTGAAATTTTTGCTGACTTTGGTCTGAGTTTCATCACGACTTCGAAGTGGGACATTGGAAATCCTGAAGACACTTCTACAGCCGTTTTGGGCATTGGTGCGATGCTCGTGGGCTCTGTCGTCACTGCAGTGATTGCAATTCTTGTTGCGGTCCCGTTTGCAATTGCATCAGCACTGTTTATTGAGTTCTACGCACCGCGACTGCTTCGCACGATTCTTACGTCGGTACTCGACTTAGTGGCAGCGATTCCCTCAGTCATCTTTGGTATCTGGGGTTATGTCGTTCTTTTGCCGTTGGTGGAGGATTGGTCAGGCACTCTGTACAAGTACCTCAGCTGGTTCCCTTTGTTTGATGTTCAAACACCAATCTTTGGCCGTTCACCTCTGTTGGCTGGCCTGTTGTTGTCAATCATGATTTTGCCCATTGTTACGTCGGTGGCGCGTGAGGTGTACGGGCAAGCACCCCGTGATCTCATCGATGCTTCCTACGCACTCGGTGGAACAAAATGGGCTGGAATTCGCACGGTTGTGCTTCCCTTCGGAAAGAGTGGACTTGTCGGCGGTGCAATGCTGGGCCTTGGCCGCGCAATGGGAGAAACCGTTGCGGTGTACCTCACGCTCAATCTTGTCTTCGACACAAACTTCCAGATCCTCGCCTCGGCTGGCGGCAATGTGGCGTCATTGATTGCAAACAAGTTTGGTGAAGCGACCGACTACGAGTTGAAGGCACTCATGGCTGCTGGCCTTGTGCTGTTCCTCGTGACTCTTCTCGTCAACTTCTTTGCCACTGTCATCGTGAATCGTTCAAGGAAAATCGTATGACCACTTTTGAGGTAAGCACAGTGGTCCCTGAACCACGTCGTCCATGGGATCACTCTCGGGGCACATTGCTGCGTGTTGGTGTCTTGGTGGCATTGTCCGGAATCTTTGGCTGGTTACTCAATACCTTGACAGGGCTCAGTGGATTCCTTGGTTGGTATGTAGGTCTTGCATTTGCGATGCCCGTCGTTGCGTTTGTTGGCTCGGTACGACATGGCTGGAATCTGGCCTCTGATCGTGTTGCGTCCGCGGTCATTACAGTTGCATTTGCTGCTGTCACGATTCCTTGGGTATCAATTTTTGTCACCGTGTATCAAAAAGGCTCAAAGGCCTTCCATTCGAAATACCTGACAGACGACATGCGCATTACGCCGAGCAGTGATGTGATTCAGAATGGCGGAGTTGCACATGCAATCATCGGAACACTGATGATGGTGCTGATTGCATCGTTGATTGCAGTTCCACTTGGCATTCTTGCTGCGGTATACATCGTCGAGATTAAGGGCCGTTTCGCGAAGTTGGTTCGTTTCCTTACTCAGGCAATGAGTGGCGTCCCCTCCATTGTTGCTGGTCTTTTTATTTACGCAACGGTGGTGGTGTTCTTCGGTGGCTTCAGCGCATGGGCAGGGTCGCTAGCTCTTGTGATTCTGATGCTTCCCACGGTGGCTCGCACCTCTGAAGAGATCCTCAAGATTGTTCCTGAAGACCTGCGCACAGCCAGTTATGCACTTGGGGCAACGCAGTCACGCACTACGTTCCGCGTGGTTCTTCCCACGATCGCCTCTGGTCTCGTGACAGCAGCGGTGTTGGGCATTGCTCGAGTGGTTGGTGAAACAGCTCCACTTATCCTCACCGCGTCTTACTTTGTTGCCAAGAGCACAAGCTTGAACGAACCCATCGCAAGCCTTCCGATTTACATTTTCTCCAGCCTTGGTCTCGGAGATGAGAACGCAACAACACGTGCGTGGGGTGGTTCCCTCGTGCTTCTCGGCGTTGTTTTCATTCTCTTTGCAATTGCTCGCACCATTAGTACACGCCTCTCTCGAAAGTGACCCACCCCATGGAGAACAACATGAACAACGAAACCGGAACTACTAAAGAAGTTTCACGTCGCGGTGGTCTTGAAACTGTTGGTGTACACGCGTGGTTCAACAAGCACCATGCATTGGCTGATGTGTCACTGCATTTTCCTGAGAACACAGTGACAGGCCTCATCGGTCCATCTGGCTGCGGTAAGTCCACATTCCTTCGTCTGCTGAACCGTATGCATGAGTTCATTCCGAAGGCAGCGATGGCTGGTGAAGTGCTCTTCGAGGGCGAAGACATTTACGCACCAGGAGTCAATCCGATTGAGATTCGTCGTCGCATTGGCATGGTGTTCCAAAAGGCGAACCCATTTCCCGCAATGAACATTGGGGAAAACGTGATCGCTGGGCTCAAACTGGCCCGTGTAAAGACAGACGATAAGGATGCCCTTGTTGAAGAGTGTCTGACTCGTGCTGGTTTGTGGAATGAAGTGAAGGATCGCTTGAAGGCACCGGGTGGCTCGCTTTCGGGTGGTCAGCAACAGCGTTTGTGTATCGCTCGTGCACTTGCACTGAAGCCAGAGGTATTGCTTCTTGATGAGCCATGTTCTGCTCTTGACCCAGGCTCAACATTGCGTGTGGAAGAGACCATTGTTCAGTTGTCGGAGACAATGACCATCGTGATGGTGACGCACAACATGCAACAAGCAGCTCGCGTGAGTGATTATTGCGCGTTCTTCTTGTCCGAAGGTGGGCCCGGTCACCTCGTTGAAGCAGACCTCACAACGAACATTTTCTCGAACCCTTCCGATCAGCGCACTGCTGATTATGTGCAGGGCCGTTTCGGCTGATTTTTCGTTTACCGATTGTTCACCTAATCATCTTGAACCGTTCAGCGGTTAGAAGGGTTAGTGACAAGTAGAAAACGTAAGTTCTCTCTGGGAAACAAACCCAGAAGGAGACACCCAATGAAACTTCGTCGTAAGTTCGCCACTGTTGCAGCTCTCGCAGCAGTCGCAAGTATTGCACCAGTCAGTGCAGTGAATGCTGGTACGTCAATCGGCGGCGGTGGCGCAAGCTTCCTCGCCAACATGATGGAAATTTGTGCTGCTGATTACAACGGCAGCAAGACAGCCAACCCCAACACCGACACTGTCACCTACGCTTCGGTGGGCTCCAGCACCGGCAGAACCGGTTACGCAAACGGTACGTACAAGTTCGGTGGTTCAGAGTCTGCGTACACATCCGGTGCACCAGCAACTCTTGTCTATGTTCCACTCGTTGGTGGTGCAATTGCAATTGGTTACCGTGTTGATGGAATGACTCCTGCAAATGCGCAGGTACGCCTCACTGGTGAATTGGTTGCGAAGATTTTTGCAGGTCAGATCAAAATGTGGGATGACCCAGCGATTGCTGCAGCAAACAAGCAGACATCAGTTGCGAAGAAGTTGACAGCCACTAAAGACGGTGTGACAGCTTCTGTTGCCAAGGTCGGCACAAAGGTCAACTTCACCGTGAAGATGACACCAGCTGCTCGTGCCAAGTACAAGAACGCGAAAGTCGTCATCACCCGCACAGCACTTGGTGGATCACCAAAGATTGTGTTGTCAGCGAAGCCAGCATCAACGTTGCTCCGTTCAATTAATTTTGCAAAGGACACCGTGTACACAGCCAAGGCTGGCAAGACCACTATCGGCGTGCTCACAACCGAAAAGGTGCAAGACGGCGTAACAATCAAGTTCCCAAGTACTCCAATTCGTGTTGTACACCGCAGCGATGGATCCGGGACCACCAACAACTTCGCGAACTACCTCAACAAGTCATTCCCAGCAATCTGGACGAAGGCAACAAGTGACACCTTCTCAACAGCGTTCCCAGGATCAATGCCAACCGACGGTTCATTCCAGTCGGCTCGAGGTAACGACGGACTTGCAAACTATGTTCGTGACAACAACGGTGCCATCACATACGCAGAATTGTCATTCCTCGAAGAGCGTGGCGTCAAGGCCGCAGCAATTCAGAACCCTGGTAAGCGCTTTGTGGCACCATCACCAGTCAGCTCGGCCGTGTGGTTTGAGTCAGCAGATGTCGCTGCAAACGGTTTGGTGACTCAAAACTTTGCCAACACAGCAGCAGATGCGTACCCCATCAATGCCATGTCCTATGGCTTGTCCTCAACTGCAGTCTCTGCGGATAACACAGCAGTGAAGAGTTACTTCAATTACTTCCTGAACGAGTGTGCTCCGAAGAAGGCAGCAGCGAAGGGCTACACAGCATTGCAAGGTGTCTTCCTGACCAAGGCTGCAGCCCAGGTCGCCAGAATCAGCGCCGGCTGATAACAGCTAGTACGAAAGGGCTCGGTGCTTCGGCGCCGAGCCCTTTTGGCATTTTCGAACGAAGTGCTCGTAGTAGTTTGGCAATGTGAGCGAGACAACGACCGACACCCAAAACGCGTGGCTATCTCCCGAGGAACTCGCCATGGTGCGCCATCAGGTTCCGTTGGTCTATGTCGACGCAGTGCCAGTGCGCACAGACCCTGATGGTCGTGTCACGCACGTCGGAATGCTGCTTCAGCAGGGCGCAGACGGCCAGATCAGCCGTATGTGCGTGTCGGGTCGAGTCATGCTGAATGAGCGCATCAGAGACGCTCTCATGCGCCACCTGGAAAAAGACCTTGGGCCACTTGCTTTACCCCGTGTTCCACCCGAGCCAGCGCCCTTCACCGTGGTCGAGTACTTCACCGACCCATCGATCTCCGGTTTCTACGACCCGCGTCATCACGCCGTCAGCCTTGCGTTCGTCGTACCCGTGACAGGGGAGTGTCATCCAACGCAGAAAGCTCTCGACCTTGCATGGTTCACTCCTGAAGAAGCAGTGAGTACAGATGTCATTCGTGAGATGACAGGCGGTCATGATCGTCTCATTCGTTTAGCGCTTGCCTCAGTCGGACAACTTCCCTGAACTAAGTTTGTGGCGTGCCCGAGGGTGACGCCACGTGCAGAGCTGCTTCTGCACTTCGAACCGCTTTAGTGGGTCGCACTGTCTCTCGGTTTGAATCACCACGTTTGATGGGGCCATCTATTCGTGCTGGTGCTGCTGTTGAGCGCATCGATACGCACGGCAAAGATATCGAGATTGTCTTTGACGATGGCATCGTGTTGTACACGCACATGCGCATGACGGGTGCCTGGCATTTATATCGACCCGGGCAGAGGTGGCGCAAGCGTCGTCACCATGCCAGCGTGATTATCGAAACAGATGAATGGGTCGCTGTTGGTTTCAAAGCATCAGAAGTGGAAACGTATCGTCAGTTTGATCAGACACGGCATCCGCGTGCAGGTGGCAACGGCCCCGACTTGGCCAATGTAAATGCCGATGTGCACGAGTGCGCATCGCGCTTGTTCCACTACGACAACCGTGATGCAACAATTGCCGATGCGTTGCTTGACTCACGCGTGATGACGGGCATGGGCAATGTTTTCCGATGTGAAATCTTGTGGTCATGCGGAGTGCATCCGTGGGCAAAGGTGTCGTCTGTGCCACAGTCCACCTGCCTTGATCTTGTACTCACGGCGGCTGCGCAAGTACGAGCCAATATGAATTCTCCCGTACGCATCACAGCGCCCGATGTGCCCGGTGGGCTCGCTGTGTATGGCCGTAATGGTCAGAAGTGTTCTCGGTGCGGAGATGTCATTCGACTAACAAAACTGGGCGAAAATGGCCGACTGCTGTACTGGTGTCCCGGATGCCAAGTGGGCTGCGAGCCTTACCCCGAGCGTGATGACAGTGATCCGATTGCTCGTGCAACGGATTCGCATCCAGCAGGGTCAATGTTTGTGGGCGACATTTTGCGCTCACGTGCTGCGTCGTAACAGCACTCTTTGTTTCTGACGAACTACCCGCGACCCATGATGCGGTCAACTGCGATTTCGATGGCCACTCGGTCTTCGCGTTCGCCAGGCTGTCGATAACGCGCGGCGTACCCTGCCACTGCAGCAGCTACACGTGTCGCATCGTCGGTGCCACTCACAGTTCCTTCCAGCGTCAGCCAGCGACCGCCATCAACTTGTGAAACAACTGCTCGTCCGCCGCGTAATGCGTTCTTGTATTTCAGTGATGAACTGAAAGTGATGACACGAACAATCTGGACGTCAGCGTCGTACGAAAACCCCACTGGCACGACATGCGGAGACCCATCGGCGCGCATTGTGGTGAGTGATGCCAAGTGGTACTCACTGAGAAACGTGAGCATCTCAGGTGTGATGTCGTTAGGCGTACGCATATCAGTTTGTGTTGAGTGCGCTGAGAATGTCGACCTTGGTGGCACGCCATGCGGGGTAGATGGCCGCAATGAGTCCGACAAAGAATGACATCACCATGATGAAGATGGTGGTGCCAATCGGAATCTGGAAGGACGAGAGACCTTGATCGCGGAGAGCAAAAACGATGACCCAACCGAGGCCAATGCCCAAAATGATTCCGGTGACGGCACCCAAGAGAGACGTGATCACACTTTCCCAACGGACGGTGGTGCGCACTTGCTTGCGGGTCATTCCAACTGCTCGGAGGAGACCTAGTTCGCGTTGACGCTCGAACACGGAGAGCAACAAGGTGATGATGATGCCGACAATGGCGATGATCACGGACAGGAAGAGCAAGCCATAAATCAGTCCGAGCAGTTGATTGACCTGACCGGCTTGTTCATCGATGTATTCATCACGAGAGAGCAGTTTGCCTTGGCCGTAATCATCGACTGCCTTCTGGAGTGCAGCGCGCACTGCAGTGTTTTCCGCACCATCTTCAAGGTTGATGTAGATACCGAAGTCGAAACTGGACACCGTGGTGCCTGCGAATGTTTCGCGGCTGATGACGCGGTTGCCGGCGAGATCGTCGTGTTCGTACAAGGCACGAACCGTGAGGTCGCGTGGCACGGCATCTCCGAGAACAACGGTGATAACAGAGCCGACGGAGAGATTGTCGCGCTCCGCAAGTGACCGTGAGATGAAGATGCCATCTTTGTCGAGGCTGCTGTATGAGGCATTGATCAGGCCAATGTCGTAGTTGCCTTCGATGGTGTCGGGGGAGATGACCGTCAAGGTACGACCCTTGTTATCGATCTTGGCCAATGCCGTACCGATACCTGTTGCATTCTTGACGCCATCAATCTTGCCGATGTCGTTAGCAAGGCTCGGGCTGAGACCGCCGAATCCTTGGGCGGAAACACTGATCGCGTAATCGCCCTTGAATTGTTCGGTGAAGATGTCAGAAATTTGACCATTGATGCTTGCTGCGAGAGCAGACACTGCCGTCACCAAGGCGACACCGATGAGCACGGGAGACGATGTGCGTGAGGTGCGCTTCGGGTTGCGTGCAGCGTTCTGACGGGCCATGGTGCCTGTGACACCGCGAAGTGCGGCGGCAGGGCGTCCGAGGAAGAGCGCGACAGGACGAGCAACATTTGGCCCGATCACAATGGTTCCGACGAACACACCCACGATGCCAAGGCCGAGGTAGTTGTTGTCGGCGCCGCCGATGACGGCACCCACAATGGCGATACCGACAGCGATGAATCCGAGGCCGATCAGTAATTGCTTGGTGCCCTTCCCTGTGGTCTCAAGCGCTGTGGCGCGCATCGCTGCCAGTGGAGGCACTTTGCCTGCACGACGTGCTGGAAGAATCGCAGAGAGGACGGTGACAAGCAAGCCCACGAAGATTGTTGTGATGACAGCTGACTGCGTCACAACGAGACCACCGCTTGGTAGATCGAAGCCGAGAGCGGGCAATGCAACACCGAGCAACTTGGAGATGCCGATGCCGCCGATGAAACCTGCAATGGATCCGAAGAGACCCACAACAACGGATTCAATCAACATAGAGCGAGTGATTTGACTGCGACTTGCGCCAAGCGCACGCAGCAATGCATTTTCGCGCTGACGTTGTGCAGCACTAATTGAGAACACGTTGTAGATGACGAAACTTCCCACACCAAGAGCAATCACGCTAAAGATGCTGAGGAAGATGCTGAAGAACGAGAGTGCTTCGCCAATGTCATCTTGTGTTTCTTTTGTGATCTCAGCACCAGTGAGTGTTTCCACTTTTGCTGATGGATCAAAAATCTTGTCAATCTCGTTTGCAAGAGCTTCATCGGTGCGTGTTCCATCGCCGACCACCAAGATGGCATCAACAAAGCCAGGCTTTCCTAAGAACTCTGCTGCAGTGGGAACATCGAAGAGTGCAAACGTGGCACCACCGGGGGATCGCACATCTCCGTAGGACGCAATGCCCACCAAGGTGAATTCACGGCTTCCAGCTTGAGCGATGACTTTGACAGTGTCGCCCACGACGTATCCGGCCTTCTCGGCGGATGATTCGTCAAGCGCAACTTCTTTCGGGCCTGAAGGGAACTTGCCCTCAGCGATTGTCCAGAGAGCACCCTTGAACTCAACAGCAACGCTGCCGAATGTTGGCGGCCCTGCGCCCTCGGCGCCGATGGGCTTTCCGTCTTTGCCGACAATGCGAGCAAACGCTTGAATGTCGGGAACTGCATCAGCAACGCCGGGAACTGCAAGAACTTTCTGCACAGTTTCAGCAGGAATGCGTTGACGCTCAATGAGACCGAAATCGCCTTCGACGACTTCGGTAGAGCGCACGTATCCGTCAATGTTGGCAAAGACATCTTGGAAGAGGTTGTTGAACGTTCTGTCGAGAGTGGCAGAGAAAATAGATGTTCCTGAAAGGAACGCGGTGCCGAGAATGACGGCAAGAGAAGTGAGCACAAGACGCGCTTTGCGTCCGAGAATGCTCTTCAGTGCAATACGAAACATGTGATTAGTTACCGAGGCTCTTCATGCGGTCGAGAACTTTTTCAGCTGTTGGCTCCAACATTTCACTCACGACTTTTCCGTCGGCAAGGAACACGATGCGGTCTGCGTATGCAGCAGCAACGGGGTCATGTGTGACCATCACGATGGTTTGATCAAGCTGGTCAACGGCCATGCGCATGAAGGAAAGAATTTCTCCGCCAGTGGTGGAGTCGAGGTTGCCTGTTGGCTCGTCGGCCAAGATGATGCGGGGTTCGCTGGCGAGTGCACGTGCAACTGCAACACGCTGCTGTTGGCCACCTGACAACTCGCTCGGGCGATGCGTGAGACGATCCTGCAAGTGCACTGTGTCGATGACGCGCTGAATCCATTCCTCATTGCCCTTCTTGTTCCCCAAGAGCAATGGCAAGCGAATGTTTTCATCAGCGGTGAGAGTAGGAACCAAGTTGAATGACTGGAAGATGAAGCCAATCTTTTCGCGACGCAGTTCAGTGAGGTTCTTGTCGCTCATCTTGGAGAGGTCTTCACCATCGATGATGGCGCTTCCTTCGGTGAGCTCATCAAGACCAGCGATGCAATGCATGAGTGTTGATTTGCCAGAGCCGCTGGGGCCCATGATCGCGGTGAACTGTCCGGAGTAGAAATCAACGGAAACATCATTTAGTGCATAAACGACACTGTCGTCCTTGCCGTAGATCTTTGTTGCTCCATGGGTGGAAGCGGCGACGGTCAACGTGGGGGAAGTCATGGATAAAAGTCTAAATGGGCGTCACGGCAGAACCCCGACGCCCATTTAGGCAATGTGAATGAGTGATGTATTCCCGAATGGGAATGATTTAGTTACTTCGGCTGTGGCAGCACGCGAAGGTAGGGCTTCACGGTCTTCCAGCCTTGTGGGAAGAGCTGCTTTGCTTCTTCGTCAGAAACGGCACCACCGATGATGACGTCGTTGCCGTTGACCCAGTTGGCCGGCGTGGCAACTTTGAACTTTGCGGTCAACTGCAAGGAGTCGATGACGCGAAGAATCTCATCAAAGTTGCGACCAGTGCTTGCTGGGTAGGTGATGGACAATTTGATCTTCTTGTCTGGTCCGATGATGAACACCGAACGCACAGTCATTGTGTCGCTGGCGTTGGGGTGGATCATGTCGTACAAGTTCGAAACGTTCTTGTCGCTGTCCCCGATCATGGGGAAGTTGACGGCAGTTCCTTGTGTCTCTGCGATGTCTGCTTCCCATTTTTCGTGTGAATCAACAGGGTCAACAGACAAGCCGATGACCTTGACGTTGCGCTTATCGAACTCTGGCTTGATGCGAGCCACGTAGCCGAGTTCTGTGGTGCACACCGGTGTGAAGTCCTTCGGGTGGCTAAAGAGCACGCCCCAAGAGTCACCCAACCACTCGTGGAAGTTGATGGTGCCTTGGGTGGTAGCTGCGGTGAAGTCAGGTGCGGTATCGCCTAAACGAACTGTCATGGTGTCCTCCAAGAATGGGAAGTTGTTACTAGACAGCAGGTTAGGGGCGATTTTCCTAAACCCGACAACTTTGGTCGGGAATTAATACTGGGCGGGGATGAGGCCCTGTTCCCGAGCCTCGAGAGAGACCATGTGAGCGGCAAGTTCAATCACTGCGTCCACTTGCTTTTCTGTCTCGAGCCGCGAACCCATTCTGCTCTCAAGAGGGCCGTCGAGGAACAACGTGGCCAGTCCGTGGGCCTGGGACCAGAGCATGAGTGCAAATGTCAGAGCATCTTGCGTATCTGCCGAGTGGCCAACAGTGCGAGCAACCATATTAAGAAGTTCGGTGAATGCATCTTCTGCACATTCGTGGGCCTCGGGGTGAGAAGAGAGGCCAGAGATGTCGGCACGAAACATCACACGGAAATGCCCAACATGCTCACGTGCAAAGCGCAAATAGGCAGCAAAACCAGCTTTTGCGGGGGATGTTGTATCGAGGGTGCCATCAGTTTGTACCTGTCGAAATGCATGCGCAAGTGCGGCGAAACCCTCTTGAGAGATTGCGGCAAAAATGCCGCTGCGATCTTTGAAGTAGTGATACGGAGCTTGGTGACTCACGCCGGCACGACGTGCGACTTCACGCATCGACAATGACTCAGCGCCGTCGGACTCAATGAGGGAAATGGCCGCGTCAAGAACGAGACGACGAACATCGCCATGTTGCTCTTGAGGGGTCGTCTTCATGACCTCAGAGTACTACTTGACATTGTCAAGAGGAAGGGCTAGACAATGTCAAGTATGAATTCTTCTGAGATGCAGTCTGTCGCTTATGCCCGCCGTTGGTGGGTGCTCGTGGTTCTTTCCATCAGCGTGTTCTTGGTGGTGGTGGACAACCTCATCGTGAACGTTGCATTGCCCACACTGCAACGCGAACTGAATGCCACCACAACGTCGTTGCAATGGATCGTTGACTCGTATGCATTGGTGTTCGCCGGGCTCTTGCTTGCCGGTGGCGGCATTGGTGATCGATACGGACGCAAGCGCACACTGCAAATTGGTCTCGTGCTGTTTGCGGCGTGCAGTGGCATGGCGGCATTTGCCGACACATCAAACTCACTAATTTTCTGGCGCGGTGCAATGGGCATCGGTGCTGCACTGGTGTTCCCTGCAACTCTCGCGATCATCACCAACTTGTTTGTTGACCCCATCGAGCGCGCAAAGGCCATTGGTATTTGGTCGGCAGTTTCTGGCATGGCGGTGGCATTTGGTCCAGTCGTTGGTGGTTTCATGTTGGAGCATTTCTGGTGGGGCTCTGTGTTCCTCATCAACTTGCCGATCGTTGCGATTTCTCTCATCGTCGGAGCTCGATTGATTCCAGACTCGCGTAACCCGAATGCACACAAGCTGGACAAAGTTGGATTTGTTCTCTCGGTTGTTGCAATTGGTGCATTGGTGTTCACCGTTATTGAGTCACCGCATTGGGGCTGGGGTAGTGCACAGTCGAACTTAGGTTTCGGTATCGCAGTGTTTGCACTCATTGGTTTTGTTCTCTTTGAGTCGAAGAAGGACGAACCACTTCTCGAAGTCAAGTTCTTCAAAAACGCCCGATTTAGTGCTGCAACCGGAAGCATTGGCATCGCATTCTTCTGCCTGTTCGGATTCACTTTCCTTGTCACGCAGTACTTCCAATTCGTCCGTGGTTACGACACGCTGAGCGCTGGCATCCACACGATTCCATTTGCCGTCGGAGCTGGTGTGACTGCACCATTGGCAGCACGCGCCGCGTTGAAATTCGGAACAAAGCGAATTGTTGCCCTCGGGCTTTTCAATATGTCTCTTGGATTATTGATTGCATCGCGTATGGATGCAGACAGCTCGTACTGGGGACACGTCATCATCGGAATGGTGTTGATGGCGAATGGACTTTCCTTCGTTACTTCACCATCAACAGATGCTGTGATGGGATCATTGCCGCGTGAGAAGGCCGGTGTTGGTTCAGCAGTGAACGACATCAGTCGTGAAGTAGGCGGCACCCTCGGTGTTGCTGTTGTGGGTTCAGTGTTCGTCAGTTTGTACACACCACAGTTGGTAGAGAACTTCGCAAAGATTCCTGGCTTTGTTGATGCGTTGAATAAGTCGAATCCAGAGGCGTATCAGATAGCACAAGATTCTGTCGGTGCGGCTTTTGGTATCGCCCAACAATCACCCGCAGCAGTGCGCCCCGAGGTTCTTAATGCGGTGAGCGATTCATTTGTGCAGGGCTTCCAGACTGCAAGCCTTGTCGGCGCAGGAATGGCCATTGTTGGTGCATTCTTTGCATTGAAATTCTTGCCAGCACGCCCTGGGAAAGCGGATTCTTAAACGATTCCTACCCAAATCCGAAATGGGCTTTCCAGCCCCGCAAGTACGATGAGGGGATGTCCTCCGAAGCCATCACAACTCGCATGCTCCCAGGGGCACCTGCGCGTGATGCCATCTTGGAGTCATTGCAACAGCGCATTGTTTCTGCGGGTTCTCCGCACATTGCCTTAGCAACTGTGTTGGTGGGTGAGGATGCCCCTAGCCAAAAATATGTGGCGAGCAAGCATCGCACTGCACAACAGATTGGTATTCAGTCGGTGCAAGTGGAATTGCCAAGCACATGCACGCAAGCCGAATTGGAAGCAGAAGTGTTACGCCTTGCATCCGATTCTTCCGTGCACGGCATTTTGGTGCAGATGCCATTGCCCGCTCATCTCGATGCTGAGCGCGTCCTTGCTCTGATTCCAGCAGTCAAAGATGTTGACGGATTGACAAGCGAGTCAATGGGTCGCCTCATGCGCGGCCTTGACGGCCATATCGGTTGCACGCCACTGGGTGTTGTGCGCCTCTTGCAGCATTACGGCATTCCAACTGCGGGTAAGCACGCCGTCGTGATTGGTCGTTCCACACTGGTGGGTCTTCCATTGTCGGTGTTGCTTGCGCGCAAAGGGATTGACTGCACTGTCACCCTTGCTCACTCGCGTACGTCGAATCTCGCAGAGGTCTGTCAATCTGCCGACATCGTGATCTCAGCAACCGGAATTGCACGGTCGATTACATCTGATCATGTGTCGCCTGGTGCAACGTTGATCGATGTTGGCATTAGCCGCACCGAAGCAGGAGTGGTGGGTGACATTGATGCAGATTCTGTGATGGGTCATGCAGGTGCACTCACACCAATGCCTGGCGGTACGGGCATCATGACTGTTGCATGCCTGATGGAAAACACGGTCAATGCGGCGGTGATGCAAGGAATTGTTTTGTGATTCGTCGGTCACTCGCAGTGTGTGTTGCGACAGCGTGTGCCTCGGTGCTTGTGCTGCCACAACCATCAGTGAGTGCATCAAATGAGCCTGCACCGTTTACTGAAGAGATTGCTCGCACGATGGTGACATCGTCGCCGCAAACGGTGGGGCCAGAGAATGGCGCATTGTCGTGGGGTCTTGATCGTATTGATCAGCGCACGGCAGTTTCGTCGCCGGCGTCATACAGTTTCTCTAGTGATGGCACCGGAGTAAAGGCATACATCCTTGATTCGGGTGTGAGTGCGACTCACCCTGATTTTGGAGCACGCGTTGTTGATGGATGGAGTTATCGCGCAAGTACAACGGCTCTGTTGAGTTATCGAAACGCGTTATCTGCCTATGCGACTGACCCAAGAACGGGAATACAGCCATGTGCGAATAATGCAAGTTATGCAGTCAACCCAGCCACGTTTGACAACCCAAACACAACTGATGTCGCGGATAAAGGGAAGATAGATAACGATGGCCATGGAACTCATGTGGCGGGAATCATTGGTGGCGATACAACAGGTGTTGCAAAAGGCGTGACTATCGTTCCAGTGCGTTCACTTGATTCTTGTGGCAATGGAACACGAACAATGATTCTTGAGGCGCTTGCGTGGATTCTGAATGACCATGTGGCAGGCCAGAAAGCCATATTGAATCTCAGTATTGGATTTGATACTCAAGTCACTTCTGTCGACAACAAAATCACAGAGTTGATGAACAGAGGCATTGTTGTGATTGCTGCTGCAGGAAATGACTCGATCTCAGCTTGTGGCGCCACGCCAGCCTCGACATTGGGAACAATTTCAGTTGGTTCGTCCACGATTGCAGATGGTGAAAGCACTTTTTCGAATCACGGTCAATGTGTCGACATCTTTTCCCCAGGTGAGTCAATTAAGTCGACGTATCCGTTTTTGTCTGGCGTCACAAATACATATGCGACACAATCAGGCACTTCAATGTCGGCACCTTTTGTCTCAGGAGTGATTGCGCGTTATTTACAAACTCTCGGAACTGGTCCAACCAGTTTTGAGACGGGGCCATCTGCATCGTGGTCGTGGTTGAGAACGAATGCGACCTGCGGAGTTATCGGTTATGCATCACGCGCAGACTCGTCTCGTACCCCTAATCGACTTGTGGCAAGTGCAGATGCTCCTGTTGCTCCACCTTGCGCGCCAAGTTCTCTTCAGATCGTTGTATCGAGTCAATCAGCAGCAGTGCAATGGGCTGAATCTGTTTCTGGCAATGGAGCGTCAGTGTCACATCGAGTGACCGCATCCCCTGGTGGCGCGACTTGCAGCACTACGACCACCAATTGCTCAGTGTCTGGTCTTTCGAGTGGAACGACGTACACGTTCTCGGTTGTGGCTGTGAATTCCGCAGGTCAGAGTGCACCAGCAACAATCTCAGGCACAACAATTGGCCCGGTGGTAGTGCCCCCTCCGGTTGTTGTCATCCCGCCTCCCACCACGCCAGCAGAAACCTCTATCGCTGTAGCGAGCAAAGCACTCACAATCTCCTGGAGCAGTGTGAGTAGTTCACTTCCGGTGACGTATGTGGTGACAAGTTCGGACGGTGTCACGGTGTGCACGACGACTGCGACCGGGTGTGTTGTGCAGGGGCTTGCGAACGGTAAGGAGTACTCATTTACCGTGGTGGCTCAAACGGCCGTCGGAATCAGTAACGCATCAGTCGGAATCGCAGCGCGTCCCGGATTTCTTGTTCTGAAAACTGCAGTCGCGCGGAAGTCAAAGACCCCTCTGTCTTGGTTTGTGCGAAGTATTTCGACAGGAAAGAAGACGTGGTCAGAATCTGGACCCTGTTCGATCAAAGCCTCCCGTCTGGTAGCCCCAACGAAGAAGGGCACCTGCGTGATCAGGCTGAAAGTGGCCAAAACGAAGAAGTACCCAGCGATGTCGACAAGGGTCACAATCACCATCAAATAGTGATTTTCTAGATACCCTAGAGGGTATGAAGATTCGTCGTGTAGTGATGGCAATTGCGGTGGTATCCACCCTGGGTCTCTCGGCTTGTGGCTCCGCTGATAGCGGGTCAAGCAGCGACACCTCAGTTGCTCAATTGACCCTTGTTCCAGCAGGAAATGTCCTTGATGTTCGTACAGCAGCAGAGTTTGCTGAAGGCCACGTGCAGGGTGCCCGCAACCTTGATATTCAAAACGGTGACTTCGAGAAAGCTCTTGAATCACTCGATAAAAACGCCACCTACAACGTGTATTGCCGTTCTGGCAATCGATCAGCTGCAGCAGTTGAAATGATGCGGAATGCGGGCTTCACAAAAGTTGTTGACCTAGGTGCGAGTGAAGAAGCTGCACAGGCTTTGTCATTACCCATCGTGACCGACTAATACTTCTTCCACAAGACATCGCGCTACAGAACGGAACCCCCCATGGCAACCATCACGCTCACACAAGAGAACTTTGAAGAAACGGTCACGGGTGACGGCATCACGTTGATCGACTTCTGGGCCGAATGGTGTGGACCATGCAAGATGTTCGGTCCCATCTTTGAAGCCGCTTCCGAGCAGTTCCCCGATGTGAAGTTTGCAAAGGTCGATACCGAAGCAGAACAGGGCATCGCCGGCTTCTTCCAGATTCAGTCCATTCCCACAGTGTTTGTCTTCCGTGATGGCGTGCCATTGGGTGGCAAGCCCGGTGCGATGTCGGCTGCCGGTTTGACTGAGTTCATCCAGATGGTGCGCGAGATCGATATGGACGAAGTCCGCAAGGACATCGCAGAGGCTGAAGCAGCCGCAGCAAATTCCCCAGACGCGTAACAAAACTTACTAACATCATTTCGTGAGGCAACTCGCGGGGGATGTTCGGGGGCGCATTGTCGCTTGCTTAATGGTGGCTGCTGTTGTCGTTGTGCCCGTGACTGCATCTCGCTCGCGGGCGAGTGCCGTGGACCCGGAAGACCGCATTGCAGCCGGTGCTGCATTCACGTGTGCGATTAAGACCGACGACACGGTGTGGTGTTGGGGTCGCAATGACCAAGGTCAACTTGGTAGCTCGGATCACGCAGGACTCACCGAGAGTTTGTTACCTGTGCGCGCCGCAGTGTTTGGATACGGGGGCGTTGCTGCGCCAGTGAAGGTGGTGGCAGGCACTGAACATGCCTGCGTTCTCACCAGTGCGGGCACGGTGTGGTGCTGGGGTCGTAATGGTTCTGGCCAAGCGGGAGTGAGTGGCTCCAATCAATCAAATCCTGTCCAAGTTGCAGTGGGTGGCACGGTGACGCAACTTGCGGCGGGTGGTTCGAATTCATGTGCAGTTCTCTCCGACAACTCGGTGCGCTGTTGGGGACAGAACAACTTTGGTCAATTAGGAATCGGTTCTTCTGATGTTTCTGCGCACTACACGCCCGAAGTGGTGCTGGGTATTCCTGGGTCGTTCACGGTGTCGTCGATTGATATCGGCACAGGGCACGTGTGTGCATCGAGCACTACAGGCGATGCGTGGTGCTGGGGCAGATTCATGCATGGTCGCCTTGGAACAACAGCAACATCAAATGCAACGAGTGCCGCACGCACAGGCGCGTTAAGCGGACTAGCAACAGATGTTTCTGCTGGGGCTGACCATAGTTGCGTGGTGGTGGGTGCAGGCCTGATGTGCTTTGGTCGTAATCACTTCAGTCAATCCGGGCAACCAAACAGTACGACGCAGTTCTCCACGCCCACTGCAGTCACTATCACCGGCACTGTGTCCCGGGTGTCGGCGGGAGATGCATTCACGTGTGTACTGATGAACACGGGCGCTGTGCAGTGTTTCGGTAGTAACGCTGCGGGTCAACTGGGTCGCGGTAATGCGATCTCACTTGATGCGACACCTGGTGTTGTGCAAGGGCTTTCTGCGGGTGCTGTCGCAATTACCGCTGGTGCGTCACACGCCTGTGCGATTACACCCGCAGGTGATGTGCTGTGTTGGGGTTTGAATGAATTCGGCCAATTGGGTGATAACTCGCAGGACAACAGCAATGTCGCAGTTGCTGTGCCGTTCTTTAATGCATTACCGACAACGACAACAACACTGGCGACGACAACGACAGTCGAAGCGACGACGACTATTGCCGCAACTACGACTCTGGCTGCGACGACCACCGTTGCTGCCACAACGACACTCGCCGCAACGACCACGACAACACTTCCACCGAGCAGTTCGTCATCGTCGGTTGTTTCCACTGTTGCCAGTACAACACCGTCTTCAACAATTGCTCCCACAACAACCGTGGAAGAGATTGCAACAACACCGGTGACATCAACGTCAAGTCCAATGGGTGTGCTGACAGGTCTGACAAGTGCGAGTGCAACCAAAGTGTTGAAAGTGAAGCGACTGCGATCGCTGACGGCAGCAAAGATTGCCGCAGCAGTGTCATTGAAGATTCCAAAACGTTCGCAAGGATCCATGCGCATTTCCATTACTCGCGGTACGAAGTACTGCAAGTTCGTGGGCAGCACGGTGCGGGGGATACGTAAAGGCACCTGCACTGTCACTGTGGTCTTGATACCCAAAAAGACCAAACCAACCGTGAAGACCCTCAAAATTCAGGTGCTCTAGCGCCAAAGTGAGGTGTGGTCATTCCAAAGGAATGGCAGGGGCGAGGGACGAGGTAGCGTCTCCGATGTGCCACACAATCACACGCCTTCATCTCGTGAACGAATCATTAGCGCTGCGCGTGCTGAGGTAGAGGGCAAGGGCATCCTTGGGTTGCGCGTGCAAGACGTAGCGCAGCAGGCCAAAGTTTCGGTGCCACTGATTTACAAGTACTACGTCGATCGCGACGGCTTACTTGCCGAAGTTCTTGGTGAGATGTTTGAAGAGTTTGTTCTTGAACAACTTGATGCATCTGAGGCCTACATCAATGCGTTAGAACAGCCAACGATTGACGATGTGATGGCAATCCTTGCATTGCCGCAACAAGACTTCCGTCGTCCACGTCGTTGGACACGTATGCAGATTCTTGCTGCATCAATGGAGATTCCTGCGCTCCGTGAACGACTTGGCCTAGTGCAAGCAGTCATTCAGGAACGCATGACAGCATTCCTCGATGACATCCAGCGCCGGATGGCAGGGGGTCGAACCCCCGTCGACTCATCGGCGCTTGCGATGCTGGTTCAGTCGTATTCCTTTGGGTTTGTGCTTAATGATCTCTTGGTCGAAACAGGTCAAGGTATTAAAGACGAGGACTTTGCATCCCTGATGAGGGCCTTTTTACAGGGCGCCATTCTCGGGAATCCCGTCACTTCCGTAGAATGACTTCTATGGATGTAGAAATGATCGTTGAGATCCCTCAGGGGTCACGCAATAAGTACGAGATGGATCACAAGACCGGAGCAATCTGGCTTGACCGCACCTTGTTCACTGCAACGCAGTACCCGCTTGACTATGGGTTCTTTCCCAATACACATGGTGAAGACGGCGACCCGTTGGATGCATTGGTGTGGCTGAACCAGCCCACCTTCCCTGGCTGTCACATCTGGGTGCGTCCGGTTGCTGTGTTCTGGATGTCAGACGAAAAGGGCCCCGACGCCAAAGTGTTATGCGTCGGCTCGCACGACCCACGCTTTTCCCAGTACAAAGACATTGAAGACTTGCCCGAGCATTTGTTGGACGAAGTCGGAAACTTCTTCGAGACCTACAAGTTGTTAGAGCCGAATAAAGACACCACTGTCAAAGGGTGGGAAGGTCGTGCGGCTGCAACGAAAGAAATTGAAGACGCTGTCGAGCGCTTCAAGCACCTTGCGCACTAAGTCTGTTTAACGCACAACTGTGCGAACAGGGCGTGAGAGCTTTCCTGTTCCTGTCACATTGGTAGCTCGTACTCGCACTGAGTACACACCTCTTTTCAAACCGAAGACACGAATGCCACCTGAGGCAACCGTGACAACTTTCGCAACAATCTTTCTGTTCTGATAGAAAACAGTTTCGAACGACGTAGCCAATGCATTTGTCGGTGGTGTCCACAAGATGGTGACTGATGATCTCACTTGTGACGTCGATACTCGCGTGGGTGCTTCCGGCACAATGTTGGTAGCGCTTGCCGACTGTGTTTTTGTAAAGGAACCATTGCTCTTTAGAGGGATGATGGTGTTCGACATCGCGGAGAACGGACCAGCTCCAACGCCATTCATTGCAGCCACAGTGAAAGAAGTAGTCGATCCCGGTGTTAATCCCGTGATGGTATGGAATGTGTCGGCGTCAACGACCACTTGACTTGTCAGAACATTTCTGCGGTAAATGCGAACAACATGAGCGGTGATGGGACTGCCGCCATTTGTCGCTGCTGTCCAGTTCAACCAAGAAGAAGTTGCTCCGGCAAGGGCAACGGGTGTGCCGGGTACTCCGGGAACCGATGGCCGTGCTTCCGTGCCAGTTCCCGGCGGCAAGGTGGTGGAGCCTTGTGGAGTCGTGGTGCTTGTAGACGTTGGCACTGTGCCGGGGTCGCCGTATGCAAGTTTGTTCGGAGACAACGTGCCAGCACTCGTGACCACATTGTCGGTTGATGCCGAGATGATCGCTGCCATTACTTGAGTGGGTGTTGCAGTGGGGATGGCGGATAAGTAACGAGCAACGAGACCAGCCACGTGTGGTGCAGCCATGGAAGTGCCCGACAATGTTGCCGAAGCAGTGGTTGAAGAGATACCAGCAGAAACAATTCCTGACCCTGGTGCAAACAGATCGAGGCATGCGCCAAAGTTGGAGTACGACGCACGAGCATCAGTGGTTGTGGTGGCGCCGACGGTGAGTCCCGATGCTTTGTTTCCGCCGGGAGAGTTAGTGCAGGCATCAACATTGGAGTTTCCTGCTGCAGAGACAACAGTGATGCCGTCATTGAATGCACGGTCGACGGCAGATTCCAAAGAGGCACTCTTGCCTGCGCCCAAACTCATGTTGATGATGGCTGGACCAGAAACATGATCATTGATGACCCAGTCAATTCCGGCAATCACGCTAGAGACGGAACCCGCACCACTGCAATCAAGCACGCGTACTGAGATGAGAGATGCAGCAGGTGCGACACCGAATGTAGAACCACCCACGGTTCCAGCGACGTGCGTGCCGTGGCCGTTGCAGTCAAGGCCATTTTCGCCGAATGCATCAAAGCCAATGCGTGTGCGTCCGGTGAACTGAGAATGCGACGTATAGATGCCGCTATCGATGATGTAGGCCGAAACACCTTGCCCGTTGGTAAGGAAGGAATAGCTATTCGTCGGCGTGTTGGTGCGTTGGTCAATTCGGTCAAGTCCCCATGAAGGCGTTGGAGAGACTGTTGCCTGGGTCATCACGTTCTTGTCTTCTTCAACCCACAACACTCTTGAGCTTCTGCGAAGGAGATTCGCTTTGGCCGGTGTCATGTCAGCAATTGCACCGTTGAAGACATTGGAAAGTCGTTTCTTCAGACGGCCATTGTTGTTGGAGAGTTCCTTATCTTCGTCTTCGTCTCTCTCGGAGTCTGTGTATCGAATGATGTAACGCTTTTCGCCAGCGAGAGGAGAGTTCCCACGACTTGATATGGGAGGCAATGTGGTTGTAGTTGTCACGGTGGGAGTGGTGACAGCCGGTGTTGTGGTGGAGGGCGACGTGGTGGAGGGCAATGTAGAGGAGGGCGTCGTGACAACTGGAGTTGTGACTGCTGGGGTTGCTGCATCTGCGGGGTCTGTCGAAAGAACTGGTGCGGCCGCGCATAGCAACACGGCTGTTGCGATCAGGGCTGTGAAGCGCTGTGACTTTTTCATACGTACCTCCAAAAAATGGGCTGGCAAGTATGACGCTACTGACTAATCGGTATGTGTGTCGTGCAGGAGGTAAATCAACGGAGAAAGTCAGAACGGTCTAGGAGCATCTTCTATTGAGGGGCGTCTTGCATCCAGAAACTGACCAATCCTGCTGGTGAATCATCAATGGTGACAGAGATGTCTACTTGACCCGGACGAGGTGCGGCGATCGTTTGTAGTGGTAGCGCGAAGTGAAAGTTCAGACCTTCGCCAGGATTCAACTCGGCATCGCCTTCGAATTGAAATTCGATGCGCGCAATCTCTTCGATTGTGTCGGGATAGCGCATGATGAGTCGGCCTGAATGAACTTGTCCAACGCGATGCGGATGTACGTACACAGACATGGCCACAGTGGCATCAATGCCTGTTGGGAAACCGTTTGTGACGCCGATGCGGGTGATGCCGCCACTAATGATGTTCAGCATCCCCTCACGAATGTTGGCGAAATCACACAACAAGAGGGTGGTGAGGTCAATGCCGGAGTCGGCGAGCGGATCGAGGTTCATTCCCTCACGGTAGTTACTCGACAGCAGGAACGATGACTACTGGCACTTTTGCGTGTCGAGAGACATAATCGGCAACGGATCCGACGAGAAGTCCGACCACGCCGCCGTGGCCACGAGCGCCCACCACAATGAGGTCGCACTTGGAATCAAGCAACGCATTACGGGGGTCATTGTTCTCGAAATGAACCGCAAGAGAGACACCCCGGTTAGCTGCGGTTTGTGCGACACGCTTGTTTTCTTGATCCAGAACGCTGCGGGCACCCGTGTCATCAAACGTGTACGACATCGCCATATCTGCAGGCACCACGATGGGGCTCCATGCAGAGAGAAGAACCACGGTGTCGCCAGAGTGAGCAAACGAGATGGCCCAGTCAACAGCTTTCATTGAATTCGGAGATCCATCGACCCCTACAACGATCCGACGCTTACCAGCTGTACTTGTTGTCATGACTTGACCGTACCGCTATCAAGGATGCTTGTGAAGCGCTCACACGTAAGTTGGTAAACACATACCTTGTGTGAGGGATGCCTCACAAACATCAATGAAATCAGTGTGAATGATCGTGGTCGTGATCATGTGTGTGATGCACGTATGTGCGATCTGACGTTGCAAATCGAATTGCATACAACACGATGAAGACAGTGGTGGCGCCCAATGTGATGGCCGGCCCTGGTGAGAGATCAAAGTGATACGCAACAATGAACCCAGCAAGAACTTCAGTGAGGCCAATTGCAATTGCTGCCCGCGTGATAGTTGCGACATTATTGAAGAAAAGTCGTGCTGTTGCAGTCGGTGTGATGAGAAGTGACACGGTGAGAGCAATACCAACCGTATTGAGACACACCACGACGCACACAGCAAGAAGAACCAACATTGCAGCATCTAGGCGCTGGACGCGAATGCCGATTTGTGTTGCATGATCGCGATCAAACGTGGCGAACTTGAGATCGTCGAAGCGGAACCATACGAATGTCACTGCAGCGACGGTGAGAATAAGGGTGATCCAGAGGTCGGCGGTGTTGACGGTGAGGAGCTGTCCGAAAAGGAAGTGACTAATGGACACCGATGTATCCACCTTGCTCAGTAGGAGAGCACCCAAGGCGAACATTCCGCTCCCAACAACGGCGATAACCGAGTCAGTAGCAATCCTGCGGTTTTGGGAGAGAAAGTGAATCACAATCGCCATGAAGATGCCCGCGACAAGTGCTCCGGGGAGAACAGCATTTGTGCCGAACCAGGCGAAACCCAGGGCAACGCCTCCGAGAACACTGTGTGACATCGCGTCGCCGAGGTAGGCAAGTTTGCGAAGAGAGATCCATGTGCCAACGACGGGAGCAAGGATGCCCACCATGATGCAGATCAGGCCGGCACGTTGTGTGAAATCAGATTGAAACGGGTCAAGTAACCAACTCATTGTGACTCTCCCCGTGATGTGGCACTAAAGAGAGCTTCAAGTTTGATGCCTTCAAGTTCGGTGGATGGTGTGCCATCACCCATCACGCGGCCATTCACTGCAAGGCAACGAGCAAAGCGAGAGCGAACAAGCCCTAAGTCGTGAGTGGACACCAGGATGGAGGTGCCCGAGGCGCAGAGGTCGGCAAAGAGGGCAATCAACTCTTCGGTATGTCGTGTGTCAACACCTGACAATGCCTCGTCAAGCAGTAACACATCGGCTTCTTGAGCAAGCGCGCGTGCGAGTAGCACTCGCTGTACTTGACCACCGGACAGTGTCGACAGCAAACGATCATGCATGTCAGCAAGATCAACTTGTGCGAGACACTCGGTCACCCGCAAAATGTCTGTGTCTGTTACCTTCATTCGGGTCCCGTGAAAGCGACGACGACCGGCCATGACGACTTCGCCCACGCTGATGGGGAAGCGAAGATCAAGATCAGCTTGTTGCGGAATGTAGGCAATTGCCTTGCGCTCGAGGTGATGGCAATGCTCGCCATGCACAACTACATCACCATCGTGGTCAACGAAACCGGCAAGGGCCTTAAACAAAGTGGACTTGCCAGCACCATTAGGGCCGACAACAGCGACTAATTCCCCTGCACCGATGGCGAATGAAGAGGACGAGAGAGCCTTGGATTCTCCGTAGGAGACAGCCAGGTCAATGGCCTGCAGGACAATTCCGTCGTGGGTCACTTGCACCCAAGAGCGGCCGCAACCTTGGTGATGTTCGACTTCATGATTGAAGAATAGGTGATGCCGGCGTCGAGGTCGGACTGAGAAATCGTTTCCACGGCATTGATGGAGTCAACAGAGGCGCCAATTGCCTTGGCAACAGTGTCGGCAAAGGCCTTGGGAAGAACTTCTTCAAAGAAGACAGTGGTGACATTGCGGTCTTGAGCAATCTTTGCAACTACTTCGAGTTCCTTTGCTGATGGTTCATTCTCCGGATCAACGCCAGATATAGGAACAGCAATGAGGTTTGCACGCTTTGTGAAGTAGGTGAATGCATCGTGGGCCGAGACGAGTTCTTTGCGCTCGCATGATGCAAAGGTGGTGTCCATCAGTGTTCCGACTTCGGTGAGTTCGTTGGCGTATTCGGTTTGTCGGCTGGTGAGATCTGATGCGAGTTCAGACTGCACCTTTGCGATTTCCTGAGAAACAATCGCGGACATTTTGACCATGTTCGCTGGGTCAAGCCATACGTGCGGGTCAGTGTCGGAGTGGCCATGACCGTGCCCGTCAGATTCCTCTTCTGCATGATCATCCCCATGATCATCTTTCTCTTTCTCTTCTGAAGTAATGACGTCAACAGACTTCAAGAGGTCAATAGCAACAGTTGTCTTGGGAAGTGATGCAACTGCCTTTTCAAGATCGGGCTGGAAGCCTCCGCCGATGTAGAAGACAATGTCGGCCTGCGAGAGAGCATCTAATTGTTTTGCGGATAACTCTGAGTCGTGGGGCTCAATGCCTGGTGCGGTGAGCGCGAGTAGTTCAATATCGTCGCCACCAACGCGCTGCACGATTTCAGCAACGGGGTAGAAAGACGCGGCCACGGTGAGGCGGTCAGCCTTTGGTGCAGGGGTGCTGTCTTGGCTAGCACCACACGCGACAAGGAGACCAGTGAGAGCAAGGAGAGAGATGATTCGTGACGCTCGCATGACTCCACAATACAGATAATGAGAACCATTCCCAATACTGGAGCCTGATTTACTCAGGGATTGAGATTGCTCTATTCAGTAATTCGGGGGAGGGGCGCCGACCACTGCTTCCAGCGGCTGATGACCCGGAGACCGAAAGCCACACTGATCGCCACAGATGCTGTTGCGACATTGTTGAATTCGGCTTTGTCGCCAACGACAACAATCACGGCGGCGAGCAGGCCAGCTGTTGCGTAGATCTCACGGTGAAGAACAGTTGGAATCTCGCGTACCAACACATCGCGAAGAAGGCCGCCACCGATTGCAGTGAGAAGCCCAATGCCGCATGCACCGACTGCAGGCACGCCGAAGTCGAGTGCCTTACGCGCACCAGCAACAGCGAAGAGACCTAGACCTGCTGCATCGACCAACAAGAAAACTCGAGATAGCCGCGCCATCTTGGGGTGCACGTAGAAGACGATGAGTCCCACCACAACGGGCACCAGGAGATAACGACCATCGGTGAGAGCTGCTGCGGGTGTTGCACCGATGAGAGCATCACGAATGAATCCGCCTCCGAGGGCAGTGGCGACAGAGAGGAAGAGCACGCCGAACAAATCGAGCTTTTTGTCGACCCCAGCGAGGGCTCCTGAGACTCCGAAGACGGCAATTCCGACGAGGTCGAGGACGAGAAGAAGGGTTGTTGCCGACATGTCCCCAAAGTAGGCGATGGAGGTCACCTAGGGTGACCAAATGACCTCACGCAATGTTCTGTTTTGGGATCTCGACGGCACGATTGCGGACTCGGGAGCGGGCATCACTGCGTCACTGAATGATGTGTTCGCAAATGTCGGTACTGATGCAATGACCGACACTGAAATTCGACGTGTGATTGGTCCACCATTGCAAACGACGATGCCCGAATTGTTGTCGCGCCGCAATCTTGATGTTGCGCGATCCGAAGAGTTCATTCAGGAGTACCGACGCATCTACATCGAGAACCAGCTGCCTCATACGCCGGTGATTGACGGCATGCGCGATGTCATCGAAACGTTGTCGCAGCATTGGCATCTTGCACTCGTCACCGCAAAGCCACAAGCACAAGCTGAAGTTGCAGTTCGCGCGATTGGCATGGATCATCACATGGTCACCGTGGTTGGTCCTGCGGCAGATGCACCCGTTCATAAATCAGTTTTGTTACGTCGCGCGTTAGTGGATTGTGAACGCGAATTAGGTGTGGCTCCGACACTGGAAAAGTGCTGGATGATTGGTGATCGCAATCACGATATTGAGGCGGGTGTGCAGGTCGGCACGAAAGCTGCGGGAGTTCTGTGGGGCTTCGGCGACCATGAAGAATTGACATCTGCTGGAGCACATGCAGTTGTTGCTACCCCTGCCGAACTCTTGTCACTGCTGCTTCCTGGCCATTAATAGGGGAGCCCGAAGGGGTGCCTCGGTACAATATGGCACCCCCCATTTTTGAAGGACACACCAATGTCGAACACATGGTTTGAGACAGTCGCAGAGGCACAACGTCGCGCAAAGAAGCGCTTGCCTAAATCTGTGTATGGCGCGTTGATTGCAGGTTCTGAAAAGGGTCTTTCAACTGCTGACAACCTTGCATCATTCGATCTTCTTGGTTTCGCACCACACGTTGCTGGGCTCTCCAATGAGCGCACCATGAACACCACAATCATGGGCCAAGAAATTGGTATGCCGATCATCATTTCGCCCACTGGTGTGCAAGCAGTGCATCCACAAGGTGAAGTTGCAATCGCACGTGCCGCACAAAATCGCGGCATCCCGATGGGTCTCAGTTCATTCGCATCAAAGTCTGTAGAAGACGTTGCTGCAGTGAACGACAAAACGTTTTTCCAGATGTATTGGTGCGGCGACAAAGACACTCTCGTACAGCGAATGAATCGTGCGCGTGAAGCGGGCGCAAAGGGTCTCATCGTGACCCTCGACTGGTCATTTTCGAACGGTCGTGACTGGGGCAGCCCATGGATTCCAGAAAAAATCGACATCAAGGCAGCAATCAAACTGGCTCCTGAGGTTCTGCAGAAGCCAGGCTGGCTTTTGGCATTCGCAAAGACCGGTCGCATCCCCGATCTGACGGCTCCGAACATGGCCAAGCCGGGCGAAAAGGC
>CAEZWV010000027.1_pt1 | contig 25911 bp, 19 predicted proteins | sample 7265081 | NCBI WGS metagenome assembly CAEZWV01 (sample SAMEA6813891, study PRJEB35770) | uncultured Acidimicrobiaceae bacterium | biome: Freshwater; feature: Freshwater reservoir; material: water | place: Czech Republic | collected 2015-11-04 | depth 0.5m m
CAAGTCCGTATTCAAGAAGAACTCTGTTCTGTGCTCCCGTTGCAGGCAAGGTTGGAGCAGAACTACTGATCGTCAATGAAATTGAATCATTTCGAAGTACACCTTTTGAATTCTTTATGGAGACTGGTGTTCGAACGTAGCCAGTGAATCCCCGAATTGGCTTGAATCGGATTCGCCCATTTTCGTAGACCCATGTTCCCTGAGGAGTAACGAGGCGCTTTACAGACTTACCATTAGGGCCAACAAAACCAAACGAAGACGGAACAAGAGTTTCGCCAGGCAATGCATCAAAAACATCAGCGAAAGCAATATTCACCTGGGAGCCCGGCTTGAAACTAAATGAGTCAGTCGATTCCTGGGCAACGACAGGACCAATATCTTCCGGTAGCGCATCAAGAGCAGCTATCAGAACAGAGTGAGAGCTCACAACCGATGAACCGTCGTTGTCGGTGATCTTGAAAGTGAATTGCTTCATCGTGACTTCACTTGAGCCGGATGCTGGCTCAACAACAACTTGCCCGTCCACAACTGTGTACTTGCCAGAAGAGTCGGTATAAGACGAAGTCCACTTCTTGGATTTAGGATCAAGAATAACGAGCGAATTTGTATTGAATCCGTTAGACGGTACAACCAAACCATTTAACGGATTGACTTTTGCAGGACCATCTGGAGTCACAACGCTGAGGTCCTTGGCACCGTCGACTCGATAGGCATCAACTGCACCACCCGACGATCCACCTCCGGATGTATTCGAGTTGTTATTCGAGTTGTTATTCGAGTTGTTGTTGTTATTCGAGTTGTTGTTGTTATTCGAGTTGTTGTTGTTATTCGAGTTGTTGTTGTTATTCGAGTTGTTGTTGCTCGGGCAACTTCCTGGAACCGTTGTTGTAGGTGCAGATGTCGTAGTCGGAGCAACTGTTGTCGAAGTTGAAGCTGGGATAGTTGTTGTGGTCGTTGCAGGAATGGTTGTTGTGGTGGTGGACGTCGTCGTAACAACAACCAGCCTCTGGGCGACATTCACTGTTGCGGCAATAATAAAGGCATCTTCCAGTCGACCACCGATGTATGGATTTCCGTTATTGACGGAGCCGAGATCTGCCTGCAACGTGATTTCGGAGAATGTTCCAGAGAACTTCACGGAACCACATCCAGCAGACGCCGTTGCGCCATATCCGTTTGACGTAGTACTGCAATTAGCAGTCGGGTTCTTTGATACCAATTCGATTCGATTCGAACCAACCAACCGAAGATTCTTTTGCCCCAAGAGGGTAAGTGTCACTCCAGGATTCATGACTTGAAACTCCGTCCAACTGGTGGATTTTCCGTTATTGGAAGAGTTAAATCCACCGCCACCTAGGCCAGAGAAATGAAGAATGGGATCTGTCGCCGCTGGCGAGAAGGAAATCTTGAATTGTCCGCGATTAGGGCACATCTGCCCGTAGGTGCACCCATCATCTGTTGTCACCAACTGCGCACCTGCCACTCCAACAACTGCATTTTCTGAGAACATCCCATTGGCGCCGCCACGATCGCTCATTTTTTGCGGATTTGCTTGAATGCCAACACCGTCTCCCACTGCTCTCACAGTGACCCGAGTACCAGAGGGAAGTGAGGTTGCACGTTGTGAAGAAAAGTTCCACGCAACACCATCAATGGTTCGTGAAGTTCCCGTCGCACCGGAAACCCAATTCCAACCACCATTAGTCGTCATTCGTGGAACTTGCGCGATTCCTGTCGTGTTTCCTACTTTACTTACGCTTGCGCTTCCGACACTCTTCATTGAGCGCAGTGATCCGCGGACAGAAACGGACGATGCAATGGGGCATGTCAATGTCGTCGATGCGGCTGAACTAGCTGACGTCGGTCCTTGATTTCCTGCCGCGTCCTGCACAGCATTTACATTTAAACGTGCAATAAGAGTTCCGGCACCAGTGCAAGTGACTGACACTGTGATTGAAGTACCAGAACTTCCTGAAGGCGAAAAGGTACAGCCCGTTGCGGTGCCACTATTGGTGAAGTCAGATGAGGACAGACCAGAAACTGTCTCGCTGAAGGTCAATGTAAACGATGACGAAAAACCATTACTTGCACCTGATGACCAAGAAGCAGCCGGTGGGGTGGTATCTGAGAGTGGAACATTAACGGAAATGGAAATTGTTCCTCCACCAAGTGTTGTTTGGGCATTTCCTGCTGAGTCCGAGAGGGAGAAGGACCCTGATGCCGTCAAAGATGAAGTTACTGATCCACCACCAGCAGTAGCAGTAGATGTGGCATTTACACGACAAGTTGTGGAGTTGGTTTGAACAATTGAGTCGATACTCGCGATGTTTGTTGTCGTGAATTGACTTGAGGACAATGTTGAACAATCGATTGCCTCATTACTTGAAATCGAGAAAGCAATCGAAGTACTAGTTGATGAAGTAGAAATTGCGGCGAGTGTAAGGTTCGGTGCCGTGGTATCCGCAATCGTCACAGTGACCGAAGACGGTGATCCACTCACTGCTGTTTGAGCATTTCCAGCAGTGTCTGATACAGAAAAACTTGAATTTCTAGTCAAGGTTGACGTTCGAGGAGTCCCAGCTACTGCTGTGGACACAGCGTTGATTGTGCACACTGACGATGAAGTCTGGACAATTGAAGTGATGGAGGAGATATTTGTGAATGTGAAATCCACTCCGCTCGATGAAGACAAAGTTGCGCAATTAATTGCTTCATTGCCAGTCAACGTGAATGAGATCGCTGTTGAGTTTGACGTTGATGAAGAAGCTGCAAGCGTCAATGTCGGAGGTGTTACGTCGACTACTGATGGCGTGTAGCGAACAATGACGACGCCATCACCTCCTTCAGACACGCTGCTTCCTGTTGTTGGTGCACCTGCACCTCCGCCGGTGTTATCGACACCATTGTTTCCAATGGTTCCCGATGAGCCATTTCCCCCACCGTGTTGGCCAATTCCCGGGGTGGATCCACCGCCACCGCCACCGCCACCGTAGAACTGTGTTGATCCCGTGATGTCACTCGAACAACCAGCACCACCGTCACCTCCAGTCGTACCGTTGCCTGCTTGCCCAATTGAACAAGCGCCGCCACCGCCACCGCCACCGGCTCCAGCACTCGCTGTATTTGATGAACTTCCGCCCGCGTAGCCAAGACCGACAGTTCCGACTCCAACACCACCAGCATTGAGTCGACCAGTGGATTTAGCGGAGGCTCCTCCTCCACTGCCACCGTTGTCATCTCCTCCAGTTGTATCGCTGGTGCTTCCCTCTCCTCCGGATTTAGCGCTCACAGTGGCTAGTCCACTGGTCGCTGGGTCAAAATAAGAAGCGGAAGTGGAACCTCCCTCATAGGGAAGCATGTGCACAGATTGTTCAGCCGAAGTGAACGCATAAGACAGTTGTTCCACAACCTGTCCTCCCCCTCCAGCACCTTTGCCTGCTGAACCGGAAAGTCCACTATCTCCGCCGCCTCCGACCAAAAGCACTCTGACTGAGGTAACACCCAATGGCTTCGTCCATGTTGTACGCGTTCCACCAGCACGAGTGAACCGAACAACACAATCAGCGCCAATGTCCGTAACTACTACACCACTGTTTGCATCACCACCAGCTCCATCGTCATAAGTGACCGAACAATCTCCATCTGTCACAACTAACGCCGATGCTTTTTGCGCAAATGGCGTGATCACTACAAGACAACCAACTAAGGCAAAGAGGACTGTGGAAAGACGAGTAATTCGAAGTGAAGAAGGCGACACGGTGTAAGTGTAGAAACACAGTCGATACCGAGATTGGAGAAAAGTTTTTCTTTTTCTCTTGTCTTGATTCAAGATGTTCACAACCAGACGGTGACACCTCAGTCATATCCCTATACAGAGGCAATGAAAAGCAACATCACGATGACGAACGCAATGCCGTTGTATTTCGCTCCGGGAGGTGTTCCCTTGGTGATCACACTCCTCTTGCGGCTCGCAACGTAACGCATGACTGGGTCGAGTGCGACCGTGAGCAAAATCAAGGGAGTGAGCCCTGGATATCGGACGTACAACACAATGAGAATCACAGCAAGAATGAGTTGAATCGCGCCCCATTGATGGAACATCGCGATGATGTTATTGCCGCCTTCCACTGATGTATCAACACCACCGATTCGTTGAGCACCGCCATCCGATGCAAACAGATGAACACAACTACGCGCAACCATCACGAACAAGAGCAGAGCTAACGCAACACGAATAAATTGGGATCCTCCATAGCTCGAAGGATCGTGTGGGAGCACCGCGCTGAAGTCAAGTTCCATCATCAAATCAATGTACTGAAGGCATTCAGCTAGGGGTGTTACGTATCAAAATATGCCCCATTCGAAGCGCGAGTGGCTGGCCATAGGTGACATAAACTACCGAGGTGGCCACTCCTCCAAAGCAAGAACGGAGTAAAGCGACCGAGCAGAACATGCTGGACGCTGCAGAAGAGTTATTGCACAACGGCAACGCCGAACAGGTCACAGTCGAGAGCGTGGTACGCCTCTCTGGAGCAACAGTCGGTTCTTTCTACGCACGTTTCGGGAACGTGGAAGGGCTGTTTGAAGCACTCCATCAGCGATATCTCACCTCTCTGTATGAATCGAAGATCTTTGAGGCACTCAACCAGAGCATTGAGCAACCCGACTTAAAGAGTGGTCTTCGTCTCGGTTGCAAAACCCTCATCGAGTTTGCCTACGAGAAGCGAAAGTTGTTTGCGTACTTCATCACGCATCCTTCAGAGGATGCAGTGATGGTCCGCCGGGTTGGGTATGAATCCATGCTCAACAATTTGAAAGCGCACCGGAGCGAGGTCGTGCACAAAGATCTCAAGCGCGCCAGCGAGCACACAACACGCTTGATCTATCAGACGATTCTGGGAGTGGTCTTTGTTGAGCCAAGCAATTTCATTGGTCGCAAAACAAGTATCAAAGAAATCGTTGACTCCACCACACAGATGGCGTACGCCTATCTAACAACTGAATCTTGAGTCCTTGAAGTAGTCCTAGCCTGCGATTGCTGATGCCACTGCGTAATACACAGGGATTCCTATCGCGATGTTGACGGGGAACGTGATTCCAAGTGCCAGGGTGAAGTATCGGCTTGGTCGCGCTTCAGGAATGGCGTAGCGAATAACCGCTGGCACCACGATGTAGCTGCCACTGGAAGCAAGTGCCGCCAACAACGTGAGATCCCCGACCGCAAGTCCCAGCGGCCAACCGATTGCGAAAGCCGCAGCAGCATTCACAAATGGGACGAAGAGTCCAAAGCAGATGAGAAATGGGCCGACATCTCGCACCTCGCGCAACTGCCGCGATACAAGCAAGCCCATCTCGAGGAGAAAGAACGCAAGCAGGCCCTTAAATATCCCCTGCGTAAATGGCGCCATTGCTTCACCGCCAGTTTTGCCACTGACTGCACCGATGACCATTGACCCGATCAGCAGCAAATGCGCACCGTCTGTAAATGCCTCATGCAAGACCTCTTTGATCGAGAGAGGTTTTCTTGACTCTTCTACCCCGCTCTCAGCGGGACTGTGCTGACCTACAGAAACTTCTGCTGGTCTATTTGTTCGCACCCATGTTGCGAGTAACACCGCCATGATGATTGCCGGCGACTCCATTATTACTAGCGCAACAGTGAGATACCCACCTGCTTCATCGCCTCTATTGACGAGAAATTGAGACGCAACGACGAATGTGACCGCACTCACGGATCCATATGTGGCTGCAATTGCTGCTGCGTCATATGCGTTGATCCGACTGCGCAAGAAGAGAAACCAGACTCCAGGAATCATTAAGGCCAACAAAACGGCTGCACCCAAAACTTTGACTGCTTCGCCTGTTAACCCTGTTTGAGAGAGTGCTTGCCCACCTTTGAAGCCAATAGCCATCAATAGATAAAGAGAGAGGAACTTTGCAATCTGTGGGGGGATCTCAAGATTTGAGCGGACGACGCCGACAAAAAGCCCCAAGAGAAAAAACAAGACTGCTGGATCGGTCAAACTCTCAAGGACTTCGCTATTCATATACCCTCCACAGGCTCTTCATTGATGTGTTCTTGGCTTTTCACCAAGCCGACGACGTCTCGAACGGTGCAGCCTTTTTCAAATCGCGATGACGACTCTGCGTCCAACAACACTCGATAACTGTTGTTGCGACCTCGACGTTCAATACGAAGAAAACCTTGTTCTTCAAGTTGATTCAGAATTCTCAGAACAGTTCTCTCTGTCACATCCAAGACAAAAGAGATCTCACGGATCGTGACCATCGGGTCTTTCACGAGAATGAGAAGAACATGTGCGTGCCGAGAAAGAAGATGGATGGACTGTGCCGCTTGATCTTCAGATGAAACTTCTTTTCTCATGGGTTACACCTCTCACACCATTGAGGATCAGCAGAATCAGTAATGGCGGCCCACTGTGCTTGCTCTTCTGTACATGCCGCGCAGCCAAAGACTTGCTCGCGAACAAGTCGTGTTTCGGTCGCGCACCAGCGACACGGCAACCCTCGGTTGACTCGGACAACACCCCAACCCGGGGTGGAACAAGTCGGACATAGCGCACGTAATCGGTTTGCGAGTTTGGAAGCAGCTGCTTCAATGTTTTCTCGGCGACTCGGGCAATGATGCGCCCTCAAATCTGTCTCAATGATCACGCGTGAATCACTCGATGCCCTTGAAACGTCTGACACCAGACATTTCAATGTGTCGAAGTCATGAATTCCTTTATGAACCAAGGAGTGAGAGCCGTCTGCTGGGCGAACAATCAGACCATGGTTGGGAAAGTCAGCCGACACCAAGAATGCATCCAGGTCATCGATCTCCGTGACGCACGCCGAACGAGCAATGATCTCATGACTACGAAATGATTCCCACACTTCGTAGTCGTCTTCGACATTGACGAATACGACGATCTCCTCATCCACCATGACTGGCAGCATCGAATCTCCGCCGATACTTCCCTCTGACGCAAGGCCCAGCTTTTCGCCGGTGGCAGTAAGGCCCAATCGCGCCTTCAGAATTGCGGTCTCAAGCGGGCCGCCCGTGCGGTCAACCTCGCCTGCAAACGTGCCGAGTGCATCGGTGTCAGCTTCGACCTCGCGCACAAGTAACCCAACAGCAGATTCCATTGCCGGAGCAATCGAGGAGATCTTCTTGTGTTTTGTGGAAAGGACTGCCCTTTTGCCTCTTAGTGGGTGACCATCAAGCACAGCCTTTTCACTTTCTCAACACATGTCCTAATTGACATGATTTAATTATCATGGTTTCCAAGACATGTCAAATGCATTGTGTATTTCCCGTACCATGACCCCATGCCTCGCAAATCCCCTGCGCCCATTCCTGCCAAGAATGAGGTCAGAAACTGGACTTTTCTGTCGAACCACGGACACGTTCTCGTGGTGATCTCGAAAAACCCAGACGTCCGTGTTGCTGAGATCGCCGACCTTGTCGGCATTGGTGAGCGTGCGGCAGTTCGCATCGTGCAAGACCTTGTTGACGGCGGTTACCTCACTCGAACAAAGATTGGCCGACGCAACTCGTATGCCATTGACTACTCACAAAGCCTTCGTCACCCCAATGAATCAGAACATGCTCTCAGTGAGATTTTTCTGAGTTTTAGCAGTTCCCAAAAGTAACGCAACCCTGAAGTTTGGTTCTATGAAAACAGTCGGACTCGTCCTCTATCCACGATTCACAGCTCTCGACATTGTCGGTCCATTCCAGACCTTGGTCGACGTTCCCGGACTCAACGTGTTTTTTGTTGCTGCTAAGAAGGGACCAGTCGTTGATCACACGGGGAAACTCACACTCGAAGCAACACACTCGTTTGATGAGATTGATTCGTTAGATGTTCTCGTCGTGCCTGGCGGAATGGCTGATCGTGACATCGATGCATCCAACGATGTCGTGCAGTTCATCAAGAAGATTCATCCGACAACGACGTGGACCACGAGCGTTTGTACCGGCTCCATCTTCTTGGCTCATGCAGGAGTCCTCAATGGACTTACTGCAACAACGCACTGGGCTTCGTACGACAGATTGCAAGCTCTCGGTGCAACCCCCACCGAACAACGGGTCGTGACCGAAGGAAAAATCATTACCGCTGCGGGAGTCTCTTCTGGAATTGATATGGGTCTTGTCTTAGTCGCATCGATGGAAGGCGAAGACATGGCAAAACTGATTCAGCTCGCAATTGAATACGACCCGCAGCCGCCTTTTGATTCTGGTGCGCCTTCAAAGGTGAGCCCTGAGTTCAAGCAATTCGCCTTGCAGATCTTCAGTAAACCCTCCTAATTGCTAGCCCCGTTCCGAGCAACAATCCATACATTCAAGAGACAACTCACATCTGCCGTTGTATCCAACACCTATCTGCGCAACTAGTATCGGAGCATGACTTCAGACGCGCGTGCCCTGCTGCTCACTTCTGCACGTAAAGAGATTGAAGAATTTGGGGTATTGGGTTTTCGTGTTTCGCGTGTCGCAACCGACGCCAATTGTTCAATCACACAGATCTATCGTTACTTTGGCAGTCGCAATGGCCTTGTTGCCCGCGCGTTGTCCGATCTGTATCAAGAGATTCTCGACGCAGCGCTCGACTCTGCAGAGAAGTACATGAGTGGTTTCCAAACAATGACCATTGACGATGTCCTTGTGATGTTCACCGGACCAAGAGAGATGGCTCAGATGTCGATGATGCCTGTTCGACTACAAATTCTTGCAGTTGCATCGACGATTCCAGAGTTAGAAGAACAACTCTCTGAAATTACTGAAAAGCAGTTTGTTCGATGGCTACGTATCATTGAAGAAGTTCGCTTCAAATTGCCAAGCGATGTCGTTCTTGATGAACGAGCTATCACTATTGACCTTGTGATGCTGATGCCTTATTACGCTCGACTATTGGGCTCTAGTGCAGTCGAAACGAATGATTATGTTGCTTGGGTACGCCACAAGCTTTTCCCTAATCAGTGACATCTTTTGGGCAATTGTCGCTGAAATCGCCGTGCTACCACTCCACGGAAACTGGTGTCACTTTCCCTCGACATGCCTCTAGTGCAAATCCTGCGTCAATGATCAGATCTTCCCGCCACGCGTGAGCTGCAATCTGAACACCCATCGGAGCACTCTCATGCTTCCCCATTGGAAATGACATTGCAGGGATTCCTAACGCTGGGATATTCAACATGTAGCGTGCGAGCTCAGCCACTGTAAACATTGCTCCTGCACCTTCACGGTCTTGACCGCGACGCATCATTGGTTCTCCAAATCCTGGCAGCACTACAAGTGGATACTCTGCAAAGAACTCATTCCATGCACGAATCACCTGGTCACGCAGCATATGAGCCTTCATAAATCCTTGCGCCGAATGGTCGACGAATGCATTCTCCCAGTCTGCAAAAACACCTGATAGTCCAGCATCGTTTGCAGCAGTCATTGCAGGGAGAAGTCCGAATGTGATGTCAATCGAAGCAAGGGAGGTCCACAGCAAGAAGAACTCATCTAACATTGGCGGAGTTCTTTCTTCCACGATGTAGCCGGCATCAGAGAGCACTCGGCCTGCTTCACGCACCGATTCTGCGACTGCGGGATGGAGTCCGAATGAGTCTTGGGTGACTAGCGCAACTTTTGTTGGAGTCGTTGGTCGCGGGAATGAGAGTGGCGCAGGAACCCAGAACGGGTCCGCCCAATTCGGGGTGTTCATTGCCGTAAATGCAGCCTCAAGATCTTCCATGGTGCGCGCAATGGGGCCGTGGGTTGCCATATTCGCAGGCATCCAACCACGCAGGTTTGCATTCGTTCCGCCGACAACCATTCGGCCCATGGTTGGTCGCAGACCAATCACACCATTGCAATACGCCGGCCACCGAAGAGAACCACCCACATCACTCCCTTGGGCAACATGGCATAGACCGGCTGCGACTGCCGCGGCAGCACCGCCACTTGAGCCTCCACATGAGATGTGCTCACCATGTGGATTCAGTGTTTCGCCGTGCAGTTCATTATCTGTATGAAGACGCATCGAAAGCGCGGGTGCATTCGTTCTTCCCATCATTGTCATGCCGGATCCCAGTAGACCTTCAACACAGGAAGCAGTCTTGAGTGACTGATTCTCGGCCATACCTCGCACACCATTGTCGTTTGCATAACCAATGTGGTCGGTATTGATCTTTGTGGTCATCGTCATCCCATTGTTCGGAGCGACAATCTTTCCGTCGTCGATGAGCTGTGCAGTGGCACGAGCATCATCAGGCTTAGAGGCAACAATGGCATTAATTTTCCCATTGACATCTTCGATTCTTTGTATCTGGGACTCAACAACTTCCCGAACGCTGATCTCTTTCTCTCGCACTAACCGGCGAACATCACCACCACTCATAAACCATGGCTGGCTACTTTCATCATGAAGTTGCATGACCATTCCCCTTCAACAGCACAACAATCGGCTCAAGTTTGATTCTGAGTGCAAGGCATCCCACTACTGGAAGTCAAAAGAGAAAAAATATTTCTATGTAGTGCGGATTGAATCCAAGATCTCTGCAACCCGGAGAGAACTCGATGTAGGGAAGACTTCTGCGCTTTCACCACGAATAGCAGCGCTCACATCTTGCACCATCAGCGCAAACGCATCATCAGGTGCGAATGTCTCCACCGTGTCGCCAATCATCAACGTGGCATCTTGCTTCCACAAAGTGAATGCTTCACCATCTCCAGTGCGCATCGCAGCTGTTGAGCCCATTACGGATATCCGCTGTTCAGGGGTCATGTCAAAAGAGCACAGTGCATCAGCGCGAATGGAACCGTTCAATATGGTCTGCACTGACGTTGTGAGGTCAATTCCGGTGGAGCCTTCTGTTCGCTCCACTGACTCAATGGAATAGTCAATCGTTTCTCCGAGAAGCATCATCCACAGATGTGCCTGGTAACAGCCCACATCTAACAGCGCACCGCCACCCATTGTTGGGTCTGACCGGTAGTTACCAGTGAGGTCGCCTTTGAAAGTAAACGCTGACGAGATCGACTGAATGTCACCCAGATCACCGCGCTGAATTACTTGAGCCATTCGCTTCATGCGAGGTTGCCAACGAGTCCACACAGCTTCCACAAGAAGACGCTGGTGACGCTCAGCAACTGCATTCATGCTGCGCACTTCATCAGCATTCAAAGCAAGTGGCTTCTCACACAACACATGCTTGCCAGCTTCCAATGCTGCGATCACCCACTCTTTATGTTGGACATTGGTAAGGCTGATATACACCGCATCGACGTTTGGGTCTTCAATCAGCGCACGATACGAATCATGCACAACAGCTGGTTCTAATTCGCCAGAACGAGCCGCATCACGGCTTGCAACTGCATACAACTCCGCCCCACTTGCTGCATGAACTGCAGGAGCCATTGCCCGGCTGGCTACATAGCCAGCCCCAATGAACCCCCAACGAACGGTCACGAAAGTGCGATGTTTGGAACGACAGGAAGTGCGTTCGTCAATGCAGATTGCTCAGCAGCTTCCATAATGGCGACAACATTGCGCGACTGCAATGCCTGCACAGACATTGGAGTCTTGTTCGTCAAATACTCAACGATGGAGTGATGAAACGAGAAGGGCTTCACAGCATCGAGCGCAACAACCGACTGTGCGCCATCGTTGGTGTGCACTGTGAGAATGGCTGGCAAGTCCGCTACCGCAGGTTCTGCTGCAGGGTCCCAGTCACCCACAATCGCACCTTTTGTTCCAAGAACGTAGAACTTGGGCTTGCGAGCCGCTGCAAGATCTGAGTTCACGAAAACGGCCTGAGCACCCGACGTAAATGTGATGGTGACTTGCGCATGATCTGCATTTGTTGCATGCATCCACACACGCTTGTGATTCTGGCCGCTCACGTGCGCAATGGCATCGGGGATCACGGACAAGATCTGATCAATGAAGTGACTACCCCAGTCAAAGATTGCACCGCCCGAAACCTCTGCATTGGAATGCCAATACGTGCATGGCTCGGAAAAGCCACCGACGAAACTGTCATATTGAAAGACATCTCCAATGGCACCTTCAGAGATGAGGCGAGCCATGGTCACAAAATCTGCATCGAACCGACGGTTCTGATACACCACGAGGAGCAAGTCCTTCTTCGCTGCAAGTGCCATCAATTCATCACACTGATCAGCCGTCAATGCCATTGGCTTCTCCAGCACTACATGGACATTGCGCGTCAGTGCTTCCTTCGCCCATGAGTAATGACTGTTGGGTGGTGTCGAGATCACGACCAGGTCGATCAGACCAGAATCAAGCATTGCCGTTGCATCGGAGAACGCCTCAACAGTGGGAGCTAATTCACGAGCAGCTGCGACTCGCTCGGGGTTGACATCACAGACCGCTGTGAGAGTAAGACCTGGAGTCCCCTGCACCGCAAGATTGTGTTCATGTCCGATTGCTCCATAAGCAAGAAGACCGACTCGAATAGATGCGTTGTTGTTCTCAGAAGACATTGTTTTGAATCTTATTCCATTCACTTGTGCACGAGACCCACGAGATGAATGTGAAGATAAACCTTTGCTAGCGGCCTTGAGCCAAGCTCTTTCGCCAAGAAGAAAAGCTCTTCAGAGAGCCCGCATGAGGCGTTCTCAGCCATGGGTATGGATGGATTTCTGCAAGATTCTTGAACTTCTTGAACGAGGGAACAGGGGCAAAAGTGACTGCCACTGCGTTTTCTCTCGCGTATAGATAAGGATCACCGATGTACACAGTGAGATCCCTCCGAGAAGACAAATCTTGAAGAGTCTGAATGTAAAAAGCAATGCGACGAGAACTCAATTGCAGTTTCCGCAATGCCTCCTCATTAAAGACAAAGACCACTGGCCGTTTTGGATGAGCAGCCATCGCTGGGTCACCGTCACCCATGGACTCGATCGTCAACAACACAGATTCTGCCTGAGAGTTGATGACCGGCGCGTTTGGACCCCGGGTAGCAGGAAGATCTGGGTCCGCGTCGAGGAGGCTGTTTCTCTCGCTGGGGGCAAGTGTGGTCTCTTCTGGAAATTCCGCAACAGGACACTCGCTCACCAACGAGCAGTTCATGCATAAGCCAGGGGCACGTTTCTCCACTTGCCACTGTGAGAATCCGTACGGTTTGCCGGTTCCTGAGCCAACTGTCCATTGCCATCCGAGAAGATTCGCGGCTCTCGACCCATCGAGAAGGTGTTGGAACATTCGCTCTTGTCCGAAGGACCATCCCTTGTCATCACGCACAGTCCACTGGGAAGCCAACCACATGCGGGTTTGGTTGACGAGCCATCCATCGGTTTCTAATTCTGAAACAACCTCGTCAATACACAACATGTTGCGATTCCAGCCATCGCCAACTGTGTTGATATTCGCTTCAAATCGCAGATTTTCAAAAAGTTGAGTGCCCACGCGGGCATACAAATGACGGGCGTACTCCTGCCACAGAAGTTCATCTTGAAACTTCTCTCGATCTTTAGACGGAGCATTGCGAACTGCTTGATACACGTCGCGAAGAGTCAGGATGTTGTGGCGAATGTACGGAGAGAGAACAGATGCACCACGATCTTCTCGGGGCAACACTTCACTTCTTTGACGGGCATATCCCGTGATGTCCAGATTTTTTAGAGCCGCGCTAGCGGCTGTTTGTCCACCTGAGATGGAGCTGATTCCCAAGTCCCCCGAAAAGAGACCCTGGAAGTCACGTTTGATTATTTCGAGCGGATCCTGAGAATCATGTAAAGAAACTTTCAACATGAATTCAGAATTGTACTAGCGGTTGCGTTCTTGAAATTCCTTGAGTGATGCCATACCGAAGAGCGATGCTCCGGTGAACACAACGAAGAAAATCACAGCACCAAAACCAAAGAGTGTTGCTTCTGACATTTTAGTTGTCCTTTCGGCCGGCAAGGAGGAAAGCACCAAGCGCCAGAATTGATGGCACCCACACTCCGACATAAATGCCATTTAATTTGTCGCTCTCATCGTTACCTGCGAAGTACAGCGAAATGCTCAATGCAAGGCTGGCCGCAGCTGATATCAAGATCGAGGCTTGAAGAATCACTTTGGGTTTCATATTGGGCATTCCTTTACAAAGGCTGCACTCCATAATGAACGCAACCGACTCCGCGCAACGTAACACCCATTCGATCACTGTTACGGTTCTTTGCTTCACAAAGGTAAAACGGTCGCACTTAACAGGTAAAAACTCACCATTTGCTTGCAGTTAGCACTCATTGCAACCGATACCCTCACGGTATGTACGTCCTTCAGCGATACACACGTTCACTCGTCATTGCTCACATGGCTTCCACTCTCTTTATGGTCGGGCTCATCTGGACAATTCACTATGTGCACTATCCACTCTTCGCTCATGTGGGTGAATCCACTTATGTCGCATTCCAGTCAGAACACGTGAATCGAATCGGAAAACTTCTCCTTCTCCCCTGGTTGATCGAGGGCATCACATTGCTCGGTGTTCTCATCCTCGCTTTCCTCGGAAACCGCCGCAATCTTCGTCTCCCCGCATTTCTCAACGGTGTGGGTATGGCAATCGCACTCATCATCAGCGGCGTCTGGTCAGCCCCTGCTCATGGCGATCTCGCCGATGGTTTTGATGCCGCAATTCATGATCGCTTGATGACAGCAAACCTTGTGCGCACTCTTGCGTGGACCCTCAGTGGCATCTGTGCAGTGTGGATTCTTGCTCGTGTGTGGTCATCAGAAATTCGCGACTCACGGACTCCTACTGAATCATGATTTTTCAATATTGGGGAGCAACCCAGAAAGAAATCAATAGTCCTGTTGTCGGTGATGACTTGTGTACGAATGCAACTGTTGTTGCAACTCGTTGCATCACCATCCCTGCGTTACCTGAAGAAGTGTTCCCGTGGATTCGCCAAATGGGGTTTGGCCGCGCCGGTTGGTACAGCTACGACTGGCTTGACAATCTAGGGCGCAAGAGCGCGACTCGAGTTCATGAAGAATGGCAAAACGTGAACACAGGCGATGCTGTTCCTGCGGGCCCCACTTCTTTTCGCGCCGCCATTGTGAACTCACCACAACACTTTGTCTTAGAAGTAAAGAATGGAAAGAAGAAGATTCCCCGCCTGCACTTCACCCTTGCTTACGAGTTGCGTCCCGCACCTGAAGGCACACGACTTGTGACTCGCATGCGATCACACATCAACCTCCCCGGCGGAAAGTTAATCGAGCGTCACATCCTCGGTCCCGGCGATGGCATCATGCTGCGTCGGCAGTTGCTCACACTCGTAGCAAGAATCTCTGGCAACCAGTCTCCCAAAGCCACATAATCCTAAATAACCACACTCTTTTCCCCTATAAAGACTCCGTGCACTGCTAATTTTTCCTCTCATGGAATGGATGTCTGACCCCACAGCTTGGAGCGCCCTCGCTGCTCTCCTCACACTCGAAATTGTCCTCGGAGTCGACAACGTCGTCTTCATCTCGATCCTCGCGTCAAAGTTGCCCGTCGAACAGCAAGATAAGGCCCGCAAGATTGGCCTTCTCGCTGCCGGTGGCATGCGAATCGTTTTGCTATTGGCAATTGGCTGGATCATTACCCTGAAGAAGGAGCTGTTCACCATCGGCTCCGTTGGTTTCAGCGGGAAAGAATTGATTCTTCTTGCCGGTGGACTCTTCCTTATCTATAAGGCAACAAAAGAGATCCACCACAAACTGGAAGGCGAAGAAGGCACAGTTTCTGCCAAAGTAGCCCCCACCCTCGCAGCCGTTATCGGTCAAGTGCTCTTGCTCGACTTGGTGTTTTCCGTTGACTCAGTTATCACCGCTGTCGGCATGACTACATATGTTCCGGTCATGGTGATTGCGATTCTCACGTCAGTCGTCATCATGCTTGTTGCATCAAAGGCCATCTACACCTTCGTGAACGCACACCCATCCGTGAAGATTCTGGCGCTTGCCTTCCTGCTTCTCATTGGTGTCACACTTCTTGCCGAGGGATTCGGCGAGAAGATTCCGAAGGGCTACATCTATGCGTCGATGACCTTCTCTGTGTTCGTGGAAGTACTCAACCTTCGCGTGCGCAGCAAGAAGAAGCCGGTTGAGCCAGTGCACCTTCGCGAAACAATCACGAAGTAAATCTCTGCCTTGAGGGGCTCATCGCCCCGAATGAAGTGCGTTCTTTTGCGGTGAAATAGCCCTGCCTCGTAAGAGGTACGGTGAGGTCATTCACTGGGGAACGAGGTCACCATGTCCGAGAACAAGCCGCTCAAGCACAAGTACGGAACCATCGACAAGGAATATGGAATGTTCCTTGCCACTCGCCCGCCGGAAGAAGATGGCCCGATCTACATGGTGAACCTCATGAAGTATCACGAGGTGGCTCAATACACCGATGGCGAAGGTGTCGGCAAGGAGATCAGCGGCAAAGAAGCTGACGACCGCTACAACCCATCATCTGTTCTCAACAAGATTGGTGCCGACGTTGTCTTCTATGGAGACGTTGCCAGCAATAACAAGGGTGTGGAAGATTGGGATCGCATCGGCATCGTTCGCTACGCAACTCGTAAGTCGTTCATCGACATGCAAAGCCGTTCTGACTTTGGCGAGAAGCATGTTCACAAAGCTGCCGGAATGGCGCGCACCACCCTCGTGTGCTGTCGCCCAGTTGATGAATCCATCGATACACGTACCCGACCAATGCCGTTAGAGAATCGCCTTGTTGCAATGGTCGTGCGTCAATCTGCAGATCGTGATGCTGCATTTGCCGATTTATCCGAAGCAGTGCAGTTTCACGTTGAAGGAACCATCATTGGCGATGGTCGCAAATGGGACACTGTGCATTTCATCTCTGTTTCTAATGCTGCTGAAGTAGAGGCGATTGCTCAGCGTGTTTCAACCGAGAACGGCGATGCATACGTGATGGGCGTACAAGTCACGATGGACAGCATCACTCTTGCATGAGAACATAGGAGGTATCACTACTGTCACCTACAAAGGTTCTCATGCATTTAGAAATTGACCGCACCGACATTCGCAACCACCGCATCGTTGACTCCCAACCTCGTGCACTGCAATCAGGTGATGTACTCCTCAGCATTCAGGCACTCGCACTCACTTCAAACAACATCTCCTATGCACACGGTGGAGACTTCCTTGACTACTGGGGCTTTTTCCCCACAAAGGAAGGCTGGGGTCGACTCCCTGCGATGGGTTACGGCATCGTCACTGAATCACTCAACGACGGCGTGCCAGTGGGCAGTCGTTATTGGGGTTTCTTTCCAGTCGGCGATCACCATGTCGTCAGTGCGCAGGCAACGAGCTCTGGCTTTGTTGACGTGGCGCCGTACCGCGAAAAGCACGCAATGGCCTACCGTGGCTTTGATCGAGTGTCTGAAGTTGCCGAGCCAGCAGACGACGCGAACAGTTTGTTGCGCGGGCTCTTTCTCACATCATTCCTCGCAGAAGATTTTCTCTTTGAAAACGGCATGTTTGGTGCCGGCCAGATTGTCATCAGTAGTGCTTCTAGCAAGACCTCTATCGCACTCGCCCATCGCATTCGTGCACGCGGCAACACACACTGCATCGGTCTCACCTCTGCATCGAATACTTCCTTTGTCGAGAAAGTCAACCTCTACGACGAAGTCGCCACATATGACGACATCGAAACTCTTGCCGAGTGGTCACCGACTGTTTTCGTCGATATGGCAGGAAACGCATCTGTTGTCTCACGCATCCACCAACATTTCGGTGACGCCCTCATGTATTCCTGCAGTATCGGCGCAACTCACTGGGACCAAGGTGGATCCAAGTCCAATCTCCCCGGTCCAAAGCCCACTTTCTTTTTCGCTCCATCACAATTAGCAAAGCGTGGCAAGGAATGGGGACGTGACGAAGTGAATTCCCAAATCAATTCAGCACTCGACAAGTTCATTGCCGACTCCGCACGCTGGATGAATATCAAGCATTCCACTGCATCCTCCGTTGAAGCCGTGTACGACGAACTGGTAACTGGAAAAATCGCGCCTGAAACCGGGCACATCTTGTCCTTCTAGAAGAGGAGAATTCAATGAAAGTACTCCGCACACCAGACAGCAATTTTGCTGATCTCAAGGATTTCCCTTTTCAGCCGAACTATTTCGAGAACGACGGCGTGCGCATGCACTATCTGGATGAAGGCCCCGCAGATGCACCCGTTGCGTTACTCATGCACGGCATGCCCTCGTGGAGTTACCTCTATCGCTACATGATTCCCGCACTTCGCACTGCTGGGTATCGCTGTGTTGCTCCCGACCACATCGGTTTTGGTAAGTCCGACAAGGTGGCCGACCCCGAGTGGTACAACATCGAACGACACACGGCGAACATCACTCGCCTTGTGCAACATCTCGAACTACAAAACATCACACTGTTTGTGCAGGACTGGGGTGGCCCCACCGGGCTCGCTCAATACGCACAGATGCCAGAGCGATTCTCGCGTCTTGTCATCATGAACACATGGCTGCACCACGCGGAGTACGACTACTCCCCAGCCATTCAACAGTGGATTACCCAGAACCTTCCTGGCGGCATCTTCCGCGACAACATCCCGGAGAAGACCAACTGGGGAACATTGATGGCAATGTCTACGGGTCGAGTTACTCCACCACAATCACTGATGGCGGAACTCATGGGCACGCCTACGGAGTACAGCGATTATGCAGCAGCAGTCAAGCGCGCATACGACGCCCCCTTCCTTGGACTTGGTGATGAGGGAGTCACAGGACCGCGTCGCTTCCCCCTCAGCATCCCTTTCCATGATCCCATCTCAGGCAATGCGGTGGAACAAGAGAAGCACTTTGCATTCGTGAACGCAACGCAGCTTCCCGTTCACTTCATCTGGGGAGACTCTGACGGTGTTTTTACGTTGGACTGGGGAAAGAAGTGGCACTCACTCATTCCACACTCGACGTTTGACGTCATGGAAGGCGCAGCGCACTTCTTACAGGATTCCCATGGCGCAGAAATCGTCACGGCATTCCTGAACCGCACCGCTGCCGCATAGGGAAAGCGAACTCGAAAAGTTCGCGAGCACCCTCACTAGAACGTGAAGAGCACTCCGCGAACCATCAAGAAACCAATGACAAGGAGTACAACTCCAAGAACACGCGAGATCGTCGTGCTCTTCCAGTCTCCGCCTTCTCGACCGAACCATGCGGCCACGCTTGCAACAAGACCAGGGAAGCCCAACAGAACAAACCCAACTTTCACCATCTGGTCAGGGTCAGTCACTTGCGCTGCCACCACGGATCCCCACCAACGTGCGATCAACATGATGAAGACCACCTTGAAGATGCCACGCGGCAAGAAACGATGAAGTCGTGCGAAGTTCGGGAACTTGTCCGCAACTAGGTCGATGAACTTTGGAATCATGTACAGCGCTGTACCAATCCACAGTGCCCAGTTGTTGCCGATGAAGACAACAGCGACGAAGGCAAAAACCGCAGAGCGACCGACGATTGAGAAGATCTTTTGTGCCAAAGACGGTTCGTCAAGTTCATCAGCATGAATTGACTTGAAGCGTCCAGCAGTTGCACTGCGAGCGAGATACTCAAGACCAAATCGTCCGATGAGTGCAATCAGAGCAATCAATTGGACGAGATCTCCTTGATCGGCAAACGATGGCTTGAATCCAGTGAGGCCCGGCAAGGAACCGAACATTCCGCCAGCCGCCCACGCGCCAAACAACGTGATCAATGTGAAGTCCACGAGGCGATTCCAGGTGAGACTGACTCCCCCACTCGCACGGAAGAACGGACGAGACGCTGTCGCAATCAACGGCACTCCGAAGGAGAACGCACAGAGTCCCAACATTCCTCGAATCGAATCCGATGATGAGAATCCACCACCGATTCCTGCAAGCAGTGCAAAGACCAGAATCCCAAGAAGTCCAGAGAACGCATCCAGAATTCCCACGATCAATATTGCAATCAACAACGCGAATGCAGGCATCACAATGTTGAACTCAGTGTTGATGGCGGAGAGAACTCCGATGATGATTCCTGCAATGGGCAGTGCCAACCAGAAGATGCCCAAGAGTGAACGCAGATAGGTTCCGTCCACAACAAGGCGTGCAACTAGTGGCGAAGATTGCACAAGTCGATGCGGTGACTTTGAAGACCAGCGATCCAACCACGTTGTTGAACGAGGCTGAATCACATCTGACGAACCATCGGCATCTGCCTTGCGGAACTTCACTGCGGTATCAGAGACGTCTCCCGAACCGCGTTCCTCATCATCACCTAGGTCGTCGTCATCCTTCTTCTTGCCGCGCCGTCCTGCACCAATTGCCATGAGGGCAGCTAACGCTGCTGCATTGGCCGCAAGATCAACGACCCCCTTCGGTTCACTCCGCGGGTCAAATGGCGCGCCGCCAGGACCAGGCTTCGTTGGAGTAACTGGCTTTGCCTTTGGCACCGTTGATGTCGTCACTGGGATTGTTGTCGAAGTCGAAGGAGCAATCGTTGTGGAAGTCGAAGGGGCAACTGTTGTGGAAGTCGACGGAGCAATCGTTGTTGCCGTTGGCTTCTCCGCTGCACCGGGGCTTGGCGGGTTCAAGATCTCTGCCCAATTAGATGGAATTAAGAATTGTCCCTGCGCGAGTGCTGGGGAGTCATCGAAGGCAGTGCCCGTGGCTGTGAGTTCATAGTTTCCTGGCGTCAAGGAAGCAGGCAACAACGTGTTGAGAACAAATCCACCATCACTTCTCACAGTGGCGGTGCCCAACAATGTTCCGTAATCAACCGCCTGTGCCGTGAGCAACTTCTTGACGAAGAGGCGGACAATTGTTTGTGGCTTGAGATTCGCACCAGTCACCGTGAGGTTTCGACTCGTTGGCACCATGTCTGCACGAAGAATCAATCGGATTGCAAATGTTGGATCTGGCAATGCTGCTGGTGGCACCAAAGTCTTCGTTGCCGTCACTGGTGAGGCAGCCGAAGTCAGTCCCGCATACTCGGCGATGATTCGGTACGAGTATGACGTTCCGGACGTCAAGCCAGTATCAGTTATCGATGTTGCCGTTGTTGTTGTCACCGTGATCCACGTGCGGCCACCATCAGCGGAGCGCTGCACCGTATACGTCGGTACACCGGCTGCAGTCGATGCTTGCCATGTCACCACTGTTGACGTTTGTGAAGGTGTCACCTGAGGTGCACCTGGAATTGTTGGCGGAAGTCCTGCGGTCACTGCAGTCTGGTTCCATGGGCTTTCACCCACAACGGAATATGCCTGCACTCGGAACAAGTACGAACGACCTGTCTGCAAACCAGTGACTTGCAGCGATGTCGATGTGGAGAGTCCTGCATTATCGAGAGTGCGCTTGCGCAGTGATTGGGCCTGCACCACAGCACCTAGCTGCACCGCGCTACCCCACGTTGACCCACCATCGGTGGACTGTTCGATGCGGTATCCAACAACGGCGGCTCCACCATCATCAACTGGGGCTACCCAGTTGAGTGTTGCGCCAGTTGATTGAGCTGTTGCCGCCACTGATGCAGGTGCAGTCGGAGGAGCAACAGGAGCAGATGTGACCCACGTGCTTGCTGCGCCAACACCAGCTGAGTTCGTTGCAGCAACACGGAAGACATACGCAACACCGTTTGTGAGACCAGTGATCGTCGCCGTCACAGTCGAAGAACCAGTTGTTAATGCGTTTGTCCACGTGCGGCCACCATCAACCGAACGCTGAACGGCGTAGCCAGTTAAGGCCACGCCACCATTGTCAGCTGGTGCAGTCCATGTGAGGACAATCTGACGATTACCCGCAACCGGAGTCAATGCCTGCGGCGCTGACGCTGTTGTCCTTGGCATCGCCGTGACAATTGTTGAGGCCGTTGCACCAGAAGTTGCAATGGCATTGACATTGCCCACAGCAGCATTCACTGCAAACACGCGATACGAATAAGTCGCACCGTTTGTGAGACCCGTGATAACCGAAGAGGCCACAGCAGGAGTATCCACTGTTGTCCATGTCGAGCCGTTGGTCGATTGCTGCACGACGTAACCCGTAATGGCAGAACCACCCGAAACAGTCGGTGCAGCCCATGTCAAGACAACTTCTCTGTCTCCCGCCAAAGCAACCACATTGCGTGGCGCACCTGGTGTCGTAAACGGAGTGGTTGTCGCGACGGTAGACGCCGCACCTGAACCAACCGAGTTATTGGCTCGTACTCGATATGAATAGGTTGTTCCGTTCACAAGGCCTGTCAATGTTGTGGATGGAGTTGCAGTTGTTGCTGCAGTTGTCCATGTCACTCCACCATCAGTGCTTTGCTCAACGAGGTAACCCGTCAGAGTTGATCCACCAGTATCGGTCGGTGCGGTCCAAGTCAGTGAAATTGCACCATTTGTTGGCGTTGCAATCACAGCTGTTGGTGAAGCTGCCTTCGCACTGGGCGTGACAGTCGAGCTTGCTTGCGCTGAAGCTCCCGCTCCAGCAGCATTCTCTGCGCTGACGCGGAAGCGATATGCCGTTCCATTCGCCAATCCAGTCACTGTGAATTCGCGTGCCGATGTCGCAGCCGCTTGTGTCCACGTTGAGCCATCAGTTGATGTCTCGATGAGGTACGACGTGACCACAGCACCACCATTTGATGTTGGCGCAACCCATGTCAATGTCACAAAGCCGTCACCTGCAACTGTTGCAACAGATGTCGGAGCACCTGGTGTTGTTGCTGGAGTAGCCAGGATTGATTCCGTCGCAGCACCAGCGCCAGCAGCATTCGTTGCGAGAACGCGGAATGCGTATGTGGTGCCATTCGTTAGTCCCGTTGCGGTGTACGACGAAGTTGCAACTGTTGCAACACGTGTCCACGCACCACCAGCACCGATTGCACGTTCCACGTGGTAACCGGTAACTGATGAACCACCGTTGTCTGTTGGAGCAACCCACGTGAGGCCCACTTGACTATTGCCAGCAGTTGCAACAACTGATGTTGAAGCAGCGGCGACAGTACGTGGTGTAGCGGGAGTCGAAGCGGCAGATGAACCATTGCCCGCTGCGTTCACAGGGATGACACGAACAACAACAGCTGTTCCGTTTGTCAAACCTGTGATCACTGCGGTTGTTGCATTCACCACAGTGTCTGCAGAGAACGTTGTGCCGCCATTGGTGCTGAATGCCACGCGGTAGCCGCTAATCGCAGAACCACCATTAGATGCTGGTGCTGTCCAGCTTGCGGTCACTTGTCCATCGGCTGGCGTCACAACAAGATTGCGCACTGTTGAAGACGTCGCAAATGGAACAGCAACGTCTGGCGTAGAAGCACTACCCGCACCGCCGCCATTCACTGCCAACACACGGAAGGCATAACTGGTGCCATTGGTGAGACCAGTTGCGGTGTACGACGTACCCACAACATTGGCCATCGTGCTCCAGGTTGCTCCCGAGTTCGACGACACCTGCACCGTGTAACCCGTGACAGCAGATCCACCGTTATCCAGTGGTGCCGCCCACACAAGCGCCACTTGTGTGTTACCTGGTGTCGCAACCAAGGTTTGCGGTGCGGAAGCTGTTGTCAGTGGGGTCACTGTGACCGCTCCGGTTGGCAAACCGTTACCTGCACCGTTGATTGCGCTGACGCGCAAGTACGTGGTGGTGCCATTAGCCAGACCTGTCACATTGAACGATGTCAGCGAGCTACCGGTATTCGAAGTAACAACCATCCAGGTGGTTCCATCAAGAGACTTCTCAACGAGATAGCCAGTGATTGGGGATCCACCCTTTGCAACTGGCGCAGTCCATGTCAACGCAACTTGGCCTGCACCCGGTGTTGCCACCACATTGGTCGAGATTCCAGGAACAGCACCAATGCTTGGCGTTCCATTGGCTGTTGCCCACGCACCTTGTCCGATTGCGGTGACCGCAGCAACACGCATGAACAATGGCACTCCATTGGTCAATCCATCAATCACCAACGACGTTGATGCTGAACCTGATGTCGCAGTTGACCAACCACTTGTTCCGTTTGCTGATGTTTCAACAACATACGAAACCACTGGCATACCACCAGTTGTGACTGGGGCAAGCCATGAGAAGGACAACAGACCATTACCAGTCGAGATGGAAATGTTCGTTGGCGCGGTCGCAAGCGTTGCCGGTGTTACGACCGACATTGCACTTGGCAGACCATTGCCCACTGAGTTGGAAGCTGTCACGCGGAAGATGTAGGTCGTCCCATTCGAGAGTCCCGTAGCAACAAATGAAGTTGCCATCGTGGTGGTCACTGTGGTCCATGAAGCACCACCGTTTGTTGAACGCTCAACGATGTATCCGGAAATTGCAGCACCACCATCACTTGCAGGCGCAGTCCACGCAATTGATGTTTGACCCGACTCAACAGTGGTCGTCACCGCAGTCGGTGCATCGGGCTCTGTCGGTGTCGTCGGTGATACCGCTGGTCGGAACGGCATGACAGGAGTAGACATAGACGCCCACGTTCCACGGCCAATCGCTGTGACCGCAGCAACGCGGAACATGTACCCGCTCAAATTGGTCAAGCCGGTAACGGTGTAGCCGTATCCAATGATTCCTGACGTTTCAGGCGACCATGAGGAACCACCATCTCCCGAACGTTCAACGGTGTAGGACAAGACAGGCAGACCACCATTGCTTGCTGGGGCACTCCATGTCAGTGTCGCTGCGCGATCCCCTGCCGCAGCAACGAATGTTTGCGGTGCAGTTGCAAGACCTGCAGGAATTGCGATGGCAGCAGCAGTCATCACGCTGTCACCAATCGAGTTCGTTGCAGCGAGACGGAACATGTAGGTCAGCCCATTGGTCAGACCCGTCACCGTGAATGTTGTACCAACAGTTCCCGATGAAATTGTGTTCCAGGTGATGCCGTCAGTGGAGCGCTCGATGCGATATCCCGTGACAGCACTGCCACCATTTGATGCAGGGGCGCTCCAAGAAAGCGCCACCTGGCCATTTGATGCTGTTGCACCAAGGCTTTGCGGAACTGTGGGGACACTTGCCGGCGTTGCGATAACAACAGAACTTGTTGCACCAGATCCGACAGCATTCAATGCGCTGATACGGAATGAGTAGGCCGTGCCATTCGTCAGACCCGTCACCGTTGTCGATGCAACCGTGGAATTGGTGTTTGCAATTGCAGTCACCCAGTTCGCACCACCATCAGTTGACGTTTCCACCAGGTAACCAGTGATTGCATTTCCACCATCAGAAGATGGGCGTGTCCATACGAGCACCACTGCACTATTGGTCGGAGATGCAAACAGTGATGTTGCAGCGACGGGGACTCCGGCAGGAACAACGGAACCAGCAAGGCTCGATGCTCCCACGGTGACCGCATTCAAAGCACTCACGCGGAAGTTATATGAGGTTCCGTTTATCAATCCAGTGGCTGTGTATGTCGTTGCCGATGATGCACTGTCAGAGACAATGGTGGTCCACGTCGCACCCGAGTTCACAGAGCGCTCAATGCGGTATCCGACAATGACAGAGCCACCGTTGGTGGTCGGAGCAGTCCACGACAACGATGCTGTCGTATTGCCCGGTGACACAATCAATGCCATCGGAGCCGATGGAGCACCAGCCGGCACTGTTGCACTACTTGATGTTGTTGCGCCTGTTCCCGCTTGGTTCACAGCAGCAATGCGATACATGTACGAGGTGCCGTTTGTCAGACCTGTCACGGTGAAACGAGTGAGGCCCGAATTGGTATTGGCCGACACAGTCGACCAGGTAGCACCCGCATCGTCTGACTGTTCAATGACGTATCCAGTGATGGATGCGCCATTCGAAGCACCAGCAACCCAGGTGAGCAACACTTGCGTATCAGCAGGTGTCACAGAGATAGATACTGGAGCTGCTGGAGTGGTGAATGGAGTCGAGGTAGCAATACTGCTTGCA
>CAEZWV010000030.1_pt1 | contig 21972 bp, 19 predicted proteins | sample 7265081 | NCBI WGS metagenome assembly CAEZWV01 (sample SAMEA6813891, study PRJEB35770) | uncultured Acidimicrobiaceae bacterium | biome: Freshwater; feature: Freshwater reservoir; material: water | place: Czech Republic | collected 2015-11-04 | depth 0.5m m
AGGCACAGTTGTCGTTGGCGAACCAGGAATGGTTGTCGTTGTTGGACCACCCGTCGAGCCGCCCACGCGGTCACCAAGATTCATGCTGAATCCGGGGAACAATTGCGCGATCACATCGGTGAGGCTGTTGCCAATGACCGACTTGCCGTTATAGCTAGCCAGCACCTTGCGAACAAAGATCTGCTTTGCGTCTTCGCCATCAGGGAGAACGAACATTGGTCGCAAGTAGATGAGTCCCTTACCAACAGGAACTAGTTGAAGATCTCCGTACATCACTCGTGAACCACGTTGGTCGAGTGGCGTAATCGTTTGAGAGATAGCAGGTTCACTCTCGAACTCGGCAGCAACAGTTGCAGGCCCTGGAGGCAGTGGTGACTGCACATCAAAGACTTTTAACTTGCCATACGTCTTCGGGTCACTCGATACCACCATCAGTGATCGCAATTCCTTACGACTGTCGTCAGAGGAGAACGGAACAAATGGACGGATCATGGAGAACTCGCCCACATCAGTTTGTGAACCCGGTGTATGGAAGATCGAGTAGTACGGGCTGAATCGTGTGCCGACTGAGTCCGTTGCATTGATGGAATCCACCGCACCGACACCTGGGGTAGCTGTTGCGCCAGCGGTTGATGTGCCGGCTGTGCTGCCTTCAGGCTCTGATGGTGGAGCCTGTGCAACGCTCCACGCCGCATCTCTGTTGAAGAACAACGTTGCGTCATCAAATTGGTATCGACCAAAGAGGTTGGTCTGCACTCGGAACAAATCCTCTGGATAACGGAAGTGAGCGGACAATGCTGCAGGCACTTCCTTCTGGCTCGTAAAGAGTTTGGGGAATGCGGCCTTCCACATACGAGCGATGGGGTCCTTCGTGTCAACGAGATACAAAGTCACTTCGCCCGTGTATGCATTCACAACAGCTTTCACACTGTTGCGGACATAGTTGAAAGAGTGATTCAAACCACTGCTGGCGCTCAACTGGGAATTGTTTGCGGTTTCCGCATACGGATACCGATTCGTCGTGGTGAATGCATCAATCACCCACTGCACTTTTCCTTCTGTGACAACGGGATAAGGATCCGAGTCAAAGTGAAGGAATGGCGCGATCTTTTCTACGCGCGAACGAACATCGCGCTGAAGAAGAATCTGTGAATCGTTTGTGATCAAGCTTGAGCCAAACAAGTTGAACTCACCAAAGTTGATTGCGAGCGCAAGCTTGCGAATCAGGCCACTGAAACGAATACCACCGTCGCCTGCATAAGCACCGGCTTTGGTGTCAGGGCACGCTTGTTCCTTCTGAGAAGTATTCACAATTGAATAGCCATCTAAGCCATCACCGAAATAGATCTGCGGTTGCGTGACCTTCAGGTCGACATAGGAAGGACGGCCATCATCAGTTGCGATGCTGGCTGGTGCTGCAATGACTCCACAACCGTGTGTGTACAACAGATGTCGCGACACCCACGTGCGGTTTGGAATTCCTTCTGCTTTCAGTTCACGTGTTGCGACAAGAACTTGCTGCACTCGACCGTCAATCGAATAACGATCAACGTCGAGGTCTGTCACTCCGTAGAACGAGGCAAGACCTTGGTCAAGTGCAAAACGATCTTTCATTTGGACTGGATCAAGCTGGCGAACATCTCGCAGAGCAGCATCGTTTGCAGTTACATCGTCAGCTGAAATGTCACCGAAGCTCTGTGAAACACGCTCCACATCGTCAATTCCCATTGCTGCTTTTGTGGCTTCAATATTGCGCTGGATATACGGAATCTCACGAGTGCTCACGTTTGGCTGAACGATAAAACGCTGCACGATGGCTGGGTATACCGTGCCGGCGACAAGCGCCACCACAACCCATAAGCCCACTGCCATCACTGGAAGGCGCCATCCACGTTGACGCACGTTCCACAACAACAGAACTGCAACTGCTAACGAAACCAGGATCATCAAGTTGAGAGCAGGAAGCTGAGCCTTGACGTCGGTGTACAACGCACCACGAACAACGCCGCGCTCGGATGATGTGAGGTCGTACTTTGACAACCAGTAATTAGCTGCACGAAGCAACGCTGCGCCGGCGAGAAGAACGGACAGATGCACCTTCGCTTGTGGAGAAACACGCTGCACGCGATCTTGAGGACGAATGCTGCCATTCACGAAATGGAAGGCGGTGACGATGATGATTGCGAGCACCAACATGCCGAATGTCCACGCCACAACAAACTGTGCAAATGGCAAACGGAACACATAGAAACCAACATTGGCTTTGAACTGCGGATCACCAACCGAGAATGCTTGGCGATTGCGAAACATCAACCAGTTCTGCCATTCAGCAGATGCGGGGAGTCCCAACATCAGGGCAACAACTGCTGCGAGTGCGACGCGCAGTTTCCCTCTGTTCTTTGCAGTTGCTTCACGAATGCGGATCACCGTTTGATCTTCGGGGGTGTTCGGCAGTGTCAGTGGTGCAACTTTGTCTGCAATCATCAAATTGACGAGAAGAAAGACGAATGCGCCAACGGCGAATATGGCAGCAAGTTCGATCTTGCTTGTGAGAATTCCCCAGTACACCTCGCTATGGCCAACGCTGTCGAACCACAAGAGATTCACATAGAACGAAGAGAGGCTTCTTGCGGAAAAGGCCAGCAGCAAGACAGCGCCAATGACCACCGAGACAATGATTCGGCCTCGAGATGGCTTTCCAAAATTAGGAACTCGAAAGGCAGGCCCTCCCGGGCCGCGGGGGGGAAGATCAGAACTGTTACGCACGCATCAGGACGCTAGTCCTGAACGGGGCAAACAAGGCATCGGCATCCAGGATGAGCCGGCGGCATTGCGTGCCCTGTGGGGAACTCTTCACCCTTGGTGACTGCACCAGCTAGTGAATTGTCCTCGCACTCGCTGCAGCATTCTGCTTCAGGGTCGACCATCCAACTCACACGAGATTGAGGGTCAAGAGCCAGGAATCCACCCTTGCTGTACGACGTGCATGCAAGATCATCAACGTGCTGGTCGATGAGATCGGTCTTCCACTTGCGGTAGACATCGCGCATCAGGCTTGCCAAGATTTCACGATCTCCCTCGGCCTCACCAATAGCGATACGAGTGTCCTCGCGGAACCCTGCAACCAACCCAGCCGTAACAGAGTCCTTCACGTGGCTAGCAACTGCCTTCTGAGTCACACGACGGCTGGAGCCACCGGCTGACTTCACGGACTTCGCACCAGACCCAGCAGCTGCCATGGTGTCTTCGGCGATGGACTGGGCGTAGCGAACTGCTTGCTCATCGACTGTTCCCAAAATTGCATCCATCTCGAGGGAAGAACGCTTTCCACGGAGATGTTCAAGCACATTGTTCTGTTCATCGGCCAACACTCGCTTCAGCTTGCGAGCCATGGTGACGACTAGACCAGACAAGGCTTCATCGCGTTCAGCAAATCGAGCCGGATCTGCCGCAATAATCGCTTGCTTTGGCTTTGATTTCTTCTTCGGGGCTGCTTCTTTGGCGATGACCTCTTTTGCGAAGGCCTCTGTAAACACTGGCTCCACCCGCACGACAGGCTCTGGCGTTTCCACTTTTGTTGCGACATCGGCAGTCGTGCCCGCACGTAACTTTGCGAAAATATCGTCAACACCTGAAGTATTTTTTGGTGCCTTTTCTTCGACAATCTCGACAGGTGCGATGACCTCAGGTACCTCTACAACCTCAGGAACATCGGTTCCGCGACGACCACGTCCAAACAATGAAACAACATTCGTCTGATTTGTGTCCGCTGGGATGTCTTCAACAATTGGCAACTCATCGGTGGTTTCTTCGAAACGAGACATGCCATGCACTGGGTGCTCGGCAGAAATCACTGCCGTCTCAATTATCTCGTCAACCGCTTCCGCAATGACGTCTGCGACTTCCATTACTTCTTCAACAAAAACTTCTGGTTCAGAGATTTCCGGTGCAGGCATTTCGACAATGACATCTGCGGCCATCTCTGTCTCTACAACTTCTGCTGTTTCATGATCAAAAATAATCGTTGTTGTTGTGGTGACTTCAACGGTTTCAACGACATCGGCTGTTTCATGATCAAATACTTTTGCTGATGCATGTTCAGGATTAACAATAGGAATTGGACCTGTTGTTGGTGTCAAATCCACAATGAATTCAGGCTCATCGTGAGCTTCAGTCAGACCGTTAATGACATCTTCGCTCGCAAGTCGTGCGCGTTCGAAAGCATTCAACAGACGATCGCGGCCATGAAGCAGTTGCTCAATCTGGCCACGTGCTGCATCACGACGACGTGACAACTCAGAGAGAACTTTTTCACGATACGCACGAGCCTCATTGACCATGTCGCGGCCCTGTTGCTTCGCCATCTCGATTTCAGCTTCTGCATCGTGAGCAGCATCTTCATTAATGCGGGCTGCTTCGATCATGGCTGATTCACGAATACGCGCTGCATCTTCGGCTGCATCTTTTACAAGACGAGTTGCCGACTCTTCGGCACGATCACGAATCTGTGTACTTGCATCACGTGCAGTGGAAAGAACTCGAGCTGCTTCTTCACCCAGAAGTGTGGTCACCGTTTCTTCATCGAGACGACCTGGCGCCGACATGCCACGTGTCTGCATGGTGCGCAGTTCATTTTCAAGGAATCGTTCGCGCTCTTGAAGACGTGCAAGTTCGGCGGCGACCATGCGAAGGAAATCGCGCACTTCACCCTGGTCAAAGCCGCGACGGTTGGTCGGAAACGCGGCGGAGCCCACCGCTGCAGGTGACGACGGGTCGGGACGGGAGAAGGAAATAGCCATGACATCTCCACAGTACGGTGCCGTAGGGGGTCAATAGTGGCATTATCCACAGGCCCAGGTCTGTGGCAAGCCTTGTATTGAAAGGGAGAACTACTTTTTCAGGGTCTTGGGGAGGCTTGATCCGCCGTTGTCTCGCAGTGCCTTCAGCGCAGCATCCAAGGTGGCCACCTGCACAATTCGGACCCCCGAGCCAGCAGCTGCTCGGGCTGCTTTCATCTCATCCGGGCTTTGGCCAGCAGGGACAAGGAACAAAGTGACGCCCGCATCCCTTACCGCGACAGCCTTTTGCTCCAAAGCCCCAATTGCGCCAACGTTCTGGTTCTCATCCATGGTTCCCGTAGCCGCCACTTTCCCCTTCCCCATGAGGTCGCCGTCTGTGAGTTCATCGAGCAAGGCCAAAGTAAAGGCCAACCCTGCAGACGGCCCCCCAATGTCGGCAGTGCTGATGTTGACATCGAACGGCAACGAGGTCACGCGCGTATCTGCCGGGATAAACCCGACGATTGCTCGCTCGTCGTCAGGACTAGCCATCAATGTGACCGTCACCTTCTTTGCTTTCCCTTTTGATTCCTCATTAGGAGCGACATATGGCAACACAGTGAGAACAACCGACTCCCCGACTTTGCGATTCTTCATCTCAACGGCAAGGAGCGACAACGTTGATGTTGCCACTCCATCGATGTGAGTGATCTGCTCCCCTACTTGGAGATTCACACATGCAGAGTTTTCTGCGGGAGCGCCCTGGCAGATCAATTGCTCAATCAAAATAGGCCCTTCCTTCAACGTTGCTTCAAGACCTACCTTGCTCATCGCAACATATTCAGCGATTTGTTTTGCGCCAGTCATTGCCTGAAAACCAAGTCGACGTGACGATGTAGGGGTCTGTTCGCCAAAGTGTTCTCTGTACGTATCGACTCGTACATACGGGTCAATCCATCCGAGGATGGAATCCAAGATTGATAACTGTCCACCAAACGCAGTGACGAATCGAATGCCTTCGTCAGCCACATACCGTTGTGGAACAGCATCCCCTTCCTTCGCCGGCATAAACCCAATGCGGGAAGAAACAGTCATTGCCTCGCCTGGTGCAATTTCCCAGCGCTGGATTCGCACACTCGCCATGACGACGACCGTGAGAAGAATCAACCACGAAACAGTGATGAGCGGCAGAGCAACCCGAAGAGGGCGAATATCTGCAGGGAACGATGGTGGTGGGAGGGGTACGCTTTCCTCGTTCATGAGTTCTTCATTCATTTCTCAGTCACTCCTTTCGATCTCTACTTCTGGTGTGGGCGTGCGTGCCGTGTGGGTCATGGCATTGGCGCTTCTCGCATTGTGGATTACTGACCGCATGAAGCCTGCCACGCCTAGACGCCCAATTCCTGTGCGGGTCGACAACAAATTGACTCCGTTGTACCGCGAACCAGACCAGCAGCAACGTCGCAAGGCAATTTTCAATCTCTCTGCCGGCGCACTTGTCCTCGGAGCACTCATCGCATGCATCGTTGGCTTCATGCTCACCATTGCTCTCGAGCTGGTGGGTGGACTTCTTCAGGCGTAATCAGTGTCTGTTGACGAGAGATTCGCTGTTATCCAATCTGGATTCAACGGAGACATTGCTACCGCGCAAGCCGGTTTAGCGTCATCTCATTCAGATGTGAGAGCTAGCGCTCTTCGTTCGCTTCATCGACTTGATGCTTTGACATCAGACCATCTTCGCGCTGCACTGACTGATTCAGAATCTGAGGTTCGTCGAACAGCCACCGAGTTTGCTGCGCCGTTTCATGATGTCTCAATTCATCACCTCATTGATGATGCAGATGTGTTCGTCGCCGAGATGGCTGCATGGAGCCTGGGCGAACGAGTCCCAGTCACCGATGAAGAACTACAGCATCTCATCAATCGCACAACGTCACACGAGGAACCTGTTGTTCGTGAGGCATGTGCGGCTGCGCTCGGTTCGATCGGTGATGAACGAGGGTTGCCCGCGATTCTTCAGGCTTGTGAAGACAAGCCTGCTGTTCGCCGCCGCGCTGTCCTCGCACTCGCACCGTTCGATGGAGATGAAGTCGATGCTGCACTGCAGAAGGCACTAGAAGATCGCGATTGGCAAGTGCGCCAGAACGCAGAAATTCTTATTCATCCTCGCGACTAACTCTTCTGTTTCTTCAGTGCTTCCACGCGAGCCTTTTCGCACGCTTCATGCACAAAACATTCCTGCAGATGATCATTCATCATTCCCATTGACTGCATGAAGGAATACATCGTTGTAGGGCCAACAAACTTCCAACCGCGTTTCTTGAGATCTTTCGATAATGCAATCGCTGAGGGTGAGGTTGTTGAAAGTCCAGAGGGGTGTTGTCCTTCTCCATCTCTCCCAAAAGGAGCAGTAGGAGCAAACGACCAGAAGTGCTGCGCTAACGACCCTGTTTGTTCGACGAGTTCAAGTGCTCGGGCCGCATTATTGATTGTCGCTTCAATTTTTCCGCGATGACGAACGATTCCTACATCATTCATCAAGCGAGTGATGTCCATTTCGGTAAATCGCGCAACAACGTCAATATCAAAGCCAGCAAATGCCTGTCGGAAATTCTCGCGCTTACGAAGAATCGTTAGCCAACTCAACCCCGATTGAAAACCTTCAAGACAGACCTTCTCAAAGAGGCGTTCATCGTCAACGACTGCACGTCCCCACTCTGTGTCGTGATACTCCTGATACGGAACATCATCACCTGGCCACCAGCAACGAAGTTTTCCTGCTGACGTTGGACGTAACCATTCACTTGACGAAGTCATGTCGTCTCCTTCGTGAAGTGATGTGAGTAAGTGACAGTACCTACTTGAATCGAATACGTGCTGTAGAACTCTTCAACACCTCGTGCCCGAGCAGCAACATGCTCAGGATGATCGCGCCATGCATTGTGCGTGTCTTGATTTGAAAACGTCACGATGGTGACGCGCTCGCCATCTGGTGCAGTGAATGTCTTGAAGTCAACTAATCCCGGCATGTTGCTCGCCAATGACGCAATGTGCGGTGCAAGATCTGAATAGTCACGTACTGCTCCCTCAACAAGCCGATTTCGAAAAATTGTGATGATTTCAGACTGTGCAGGTGACATGGCACAAGTGTTTCATGGACTTCACTATGCCCTCCAAGTTATTTGTATGAAGCAAATAGGAGTACGGTGAACCTCATGGCGAAAGAATCCTCAGTCCCAGGCTTCACCCAAACGAGACTCATCATGGTGTTGGGCGCTTTGGCAACGGCAACCATGCTCGCCAACTTGGAAACATCCATTATCGCCACTGCACTTCCAAAGATTGTGGGCGACTTCAACTCCTTTGAGAGTTTCGCGTGGGTCGGCACGTCGTACATCGTGACCTCGGCTATCGCCACACCACTTCTCGGAAAACTCTCCGACATCTACGGACGTCGACGCATCTTTCAAATCACGATGTTCATTTTCCTCGTGGGTTCGTTCCTCTGTGGTGCTGCTGGTTCGATGGGACAGCTCATTGCGGCTCGCGCCTTCCAAGGTTTAGGTGGAGGAGGAATCCAAGCGCTTTCCTTTGCCGTCATCGGCGACATCATTCCGCCACGTGATCGCGGCCGTTACATGGGTTACTTCACGCTTGCATTTGTTGGCTCGGCAATTCTCGGACCACTCGTTGGCGGGTTCATCATTGATCACTACGAATGGAAGTGGATCTTCTGGATCAATGTGCCGTTCATTCTCGTCGTGGGCACAGTGACACACTTCGCTCTCAAGCTTCCCTTCAAACGCAAAGAAGCAAAGCTTGACTACGCAGGTGCAGCACTGTTGTCATTCACCATTGCCACGCTGATGATCGGACTCGAAGAAGGTCGTAAGGGCTGGACCGATACGAACGTGCTTGTTCTTTTCGCATCTGCTGCGGTAGGTCTCTTCGCGTTCATCCAAGTGGAGAAGCGTGCATCAGAACCGATGATTCCTTTGCACTTGTTCTCGAACAAAATTGTTTTCCGTGCCGCCATGTTGGGGATGATTGCCGGAACAATTGTGTACGGGTCCGGATCATTCCTCGCTTTGTACTTCCAAGACGCACTTTTCGTCTCTCCCACAGAATCTGGGCTTCGCTCACTTCCTCAAATGGTGGGAGTCACCGCTGCAACATTTGGTGTGGGTCGACTGATCTCAAAAACAGGGCGCTACAAACCGTTCCCCATTATTGGTTCCACACTTGCAACGATGGGCCTCATCGCCATGGCCCAGATAAACGGCGAGACGAAGTACATCTACCTTGTTGTTCCCATGATTTTCATGGGCTTTGGCGCTGCATCAATTTTCACGTCAACATCTATTGCGAGTCAGAATGGCGTGGAGTACCAAGATCTCGGAGTTGCAACCGCCACTGTGATGTTCTTCCGGTCTCTCGGCGGATCATTCGGCCTCGCAGTATTCGGCACACTTCTTAACTCGACCATTCGTAGCGAGATTCCAGCAAGAGTTCCCAACATCGCTCCTGAAGATGCGTCCACACTGATTCGCTCTCCGGAAATGATCCAACGACTTCCTGCCGTTCCACGTCAAGCAGTCATCGACAGCATTGCTCTTGGTACCAGCAGAATCTTCTGGTGCTGTGCGGCATTAATGACTATTGCGATGGTCCTTGCGTGGCTATTGCCAGAGATTCCGCTAAAGCAACGTGCTGGGCTTTCTGATGCCCTCGAGGACAAAGCACCTGCGCACTAGACAGTCACACCTCTACTGAGGTGTAGCGATGAGCACAGGAATAATGCGCGATGTATTGGCGCGATAGTCGTTGTACTGCGGGAAAACACCGGCTGAACGGTCCCACCAGATTGTTCTTTCGTCGCCTGTTACTTCACGAACAGTAAAGCGATGTGCCTCGGGACCATCTTGCACTAAGACTTCCGTGGGGTGAGCGAGAAGATTCGAGTACCAATCAGGATTCACATCGGAGCCTCCGCGAGAAGCAACGAGTGCATACTCACCTTCATGCTCAACCCGCATTAATGCAATCTTGCGAACATCGCCTGACTTCGCACCACGCATCGTCACGATGATGACGGGGATGCCTGAGTCACGAAGTGTGTTGCCTTCTGTGCCACCCGACTTCTCATACGTGTCGACTTGATCGCGCACCCATGCCATAGTGCTGGGAACATAGGTGCCTTCAAGATGAGCCATAGTCGCAGTCTACGGTCTAGCGATTTTCGGTATTCACATTGAGGACGCGGCCTAGCTTGCGGAAGCTAGAGCGAAAAGCCTCAAGGACTTCCGGATTGTCGATGAGTTCTTCAGGTAATCCTTCTTGCGTCACCACGATGAGGGTTCCCCCATTGTCTGCAGTGAAGGTTTGCGTTGAACGAAGCTCTCCGCCCATGAACTCAGGCTCTCCAAACACCATTTTGTGTGGGGCTTCAAGTTCCAAGATGATTCCTTTATTGGGGCTCACCTCTCCAGATTCTTCAAAGACCATGTCGAACTCAAACCGCCCACCGACATGAAATTCCATGACAACAGATTCCAAAGGAATGGACAAGCCTTCAGGTGAAAAGAACTGATGAAAAAGCTCCGGAGTTGAATATGCATTCCAGAGGACGTCAGGAGTTGCACCCACCCAATGTGTGATCACCAATGCTTTGTTGATTTTTGACATATTTGCGACAGTAGCAACTATGGCCGATTACAAAGTGAAGCGATAGACGTTTGTCTCGCGCTGCACAAAGCCAAGCTTTTGGTACAAGCGGTTCGCCGCTTCACGCGACGGACGTGACGTGAGATCGACGGTCACTGCACCACGCCCACGAGCCTCAGCTAGTGCAGCCTGATTCAGCGCTTCACCAACACCGTGACCGCGAGCAGAAGAGTCGACGACGACGTCCTCGATCCAGGCCCGTAGACCCGTCGGGATGCGGAATGTTGCAAGCGTGAGTGATCCAACAATCTTCCCGTCAACACGAGCAATAAAGAGCACTGAAGAATCTGAAGACACAATCTCCTGCAATTCACTTGACTGTGGTGGCGGATTCGAGGACGACAGTTGTGGAATCAGCAATTCAAACGCTGAGATGAGTTCCGGCGTAACTTCGGTGGCCCGTTCAACAACAACTGACATGGTCTCCACCTTGCCACAAGATGAACAAATTCCCATGTTTTCCACAAGGAAATTCAGGAATTTCATGTCCCAAAAAGGACGGTAGATTTCAGAGGTAATGACGGCTTCAGATCACGTCCGCTGGCTATCGAGTCCAAAACTCCATAACCCCACGGTCATCGCAGCTTTTAGTGGCTGGAACGATGCAGCCGACGCCGCAAGCACAGCCGTTCGTACATTGATTGACGCGTGGCACGCAGAGCCTCTTGCAGAAATTGACCCAGAAGAATTCACTGACTTCGCAACGATCCGTCCTTCGGTGCGTTTGGAAGATGGCATCACTCGTTCCATCGTGTGGCCAAAAGTCAGCCTGTGGCATGCGAGCACTCCCGGTGCCGACGTCATTCTTATTCTCGGACCAGAGCCAAGTTTGAAGTGGCGACTCTTCACCGAGCAGATCATCGGTGTGGCAGCACGCTTTGATGCAGCCATGATCTTGTCACTGGGCGCGCTCATTGCTGAGGTGTCACATCGAGGTGACGTGCAGATCATGGGCACCGCTAATGACGACGCCATCATTGAACGCTTTGATTTGCGCCGATCACGTTACGAAGGCCCCACCGGCATTATCAGCGTCTTGCATGACGGATGTGCACAGTCATCTATTCCTTCAGCATCGCTGTGGGCAGCTGTGCCTGCGATTGCATCGCAGATTCCTTCACCGAAGGCAGCAAATGCCCTCATCGCTCGCGCTGGTGAAATCATCGGAACGCCTGCCCCGCTCGGCGCGCTTCATAATCGCATTGTTGATTACGACAATCGTGTCGAAGCAATGATTGACGACGACGATGAACTTCGTGAATACGTCGAGCGCATTGAGACTCTTGGTGAAGATGCTTTCGGCCTCGATAACCCGAACCAACTCGAGTTCGACTTCAGCGATACAGATGAAGACGATGATGCCGAAGAGAACATTGACACTTTGGTAGACGAGGTCGAGCAGTTCCTGCGCGACCAAGACGGTCAATAGTTCTTACATTCCTTCTTCGCCACGCCACAGTTGTTCGCGTGGCGCATCAAATGTCGCTGGCGTGATGATCCCGTTGATCGCAGCAAATGCCATGTCGCCCCACCATTGAGCACCAGCAGTTGGTGTTGGTAATTCATCAGGACCAAACCAACCGACATCTGCAGTTTCTAATGGATGGCCATTGAGTTCACCACCCGTTGCCTTCATGTGAAAGAGCAACATGTACATACCAAAGCGTGAGAAACCCATCCGCATACCGTCAACGACACCCAGTAACTGCAGCGGCATTGCATGAATGCCAGTCTCTTCTTCGACTTCCTTTACTGCGACTTCAGCAGGTGAATACCCCACATCAGCCCAACCAGTCGGGTACAGCCACACCCCACTGTCTTTCCGCTTCACCAGAAGAATCTTGCCTTCGTCATTTCCGACAATTGCGCCAATGGCAACCTTTGGTGTGACGTAACCCGGAACACCTTCGCCGATTGATTCCATCCACTCTTGAACAAAGTGATCTTGCTCTCGCCGTACTTCCAGAGCCTCATCTGCCGACGCCTTAATGTCTGCAGCAACCTTCAGTACTTCTTCATACCGTTCGCGTTCGTACAAGCTCTGTGTGAAGCCCATGCCAGTGCGGGCGATTGCAGCCAACGTCTCACTCCAACGAATGAGGTCTCGGGTGAAGTTTTGGGGAGATACGTCGCTCACACAACAAACCCTAGCCCTGCGAAGCAGAGCTCGATTCCGTCATCGCATCGTCACGTCAAACAAGCACGTGAAGAATGGCGCGGGAGATCTCATTCTTGTAGGACTCATCGGTGATTCTTCCGCCACCCGACTCACGAACATAGAAAGAGTCAACAACTTCGTTTCCTAAGGTCAAGACACGCGCATGTCGAATGTCGAGACCCAGATCAGCAATTGCTTTTGTGATTCGGTGAAGAACGCCAAGCATGTCAGGAGCACGCACTTCGAGGAACGTTGCATTCGACGATGCTGAATCATCAAAACGAACAGTGGGCGCCGCAGGTGCAACTGCAGATGTTGCTCTGCGCGGGCGAGCACTTGCTGCACGATCCGCAAGGCGCGATTCAAGTGCAAGGCGACCAGAGAGTGCGCGCTCAAGATTCTCAACAATGGGTGACCAGTCAATTTCGCCAAGAGGACTAATGACACGGAATTCCGATGCAGCCATTCCCTGTTCATTTGAATGCGCTTCAGCACCAAGAACATCAAGACCACTCAGCGCCAATACACCTGCCACTTTGCTGAATGTTCCGGGGCGGTCGGGGCTTACAACTGCAACTCGATCGGGCAGTGCGCGAATTGCAACTTCACCCGCCGCCATCATCTCCAACACGCCTGCATCTGGGAACAAACGCCACATCACTTCTTGCACATCGCCACCACCCAATACATGACGGGTTCTGTCGACAAGAAGTGCAATCAGTTCGGCTTTCCAGTCACTCCATGCTGATGGGCCAGTTGCTTTTGAATCCGCTTCTGTCAGCGCATGCAAGAGATCAAGAACGACCGTGCTTCCAAGACGCTCAGCAACCATTGTGATGGTCGCATCATCGGACAAGTCTCGTCGCGTTGCAGTATCAGCAAGCAACAGGTGATGTTCAATCAAGGAACACACAATTCCCTTGTCCGCATCGGTGAGACCCATGCGTGTTCCGATGTACTCAAACATCTCCACACCTACTTCGGTGTGGTCTCCGGGATACCCCTTGCCGATGTCATGAAAGAGAGCACCAATGACCAACAAGTCGGGACGTGTGACTCGGTCAACGAGGCCCGCCGCATTTGCAACTGTCTGCCACAGGTGGCGATCAACCGTGTAGCGGTGAAACGCATTGCGCTGTGGCTTGCTGCGAACAGGTGCCCATTCAGGAAGTACTCGTACCAAGAGGTTTCGTTGGTCAAGAGCTTCCAAGACTGGAATCGCAGCTTCGCCTTCCAACAACAGCGCGACAAGATCATCACTTGCGCCGGCAGGCCACGGATCTGGCCACACCGGCGATTCTTGACCAAGTCGATCCAGCGATGGTCGAGCGATACGTGCGCGCAATCGAGCTGCCGCTGTTGCCACACGTAACAACAATGTGGGGTCTTCCGACACATTCACATTGTCAACGAGATGAATTTCTCCATTAAGAAGTTCAACACCGGGGGCAATTGATTGTGGAGTACTTGACCGATTGGTAGGAGGATCAAGACGAGACCATGCTTCGTCTGAGATCCATGCAACACGTCGACCCACTTCTGCAATCGCCGCCATCAATGCATCATCGGATTCGAACCCTGCGAGGGCAGCAACAGGTCTTTGATCTTCCAGCCGCAGAATTTCATTCGGACGGCCAGTGTGACGATGCAGTGCAACGCGAACATTCAACAAAACGTCATTGCACCACTCCAGTTGTGCTGCATCGCCGGGCAACAAATCAAGACCGGCTTTCACGGCCCATTGCAATGCATGAATATCGCGAAGACCACCAAGACCTTCTTTGAGATTCGGCTCGAGCAAGAAGGCAACTTCGCCGTCTTTGGCGTATCGCTCAAGAACACGAGTGTGGAGTTCTACGAGCCATTCACGACCGCGCTTACGCCAACTATCCCCTGCTTCGGCGATGACCTGATTTCCTAGAACTTCATTTCCTGCAATCACGCGTGCGGTGACAAGCGACGTTGCAGTGTCTAAATCTGTTCCACACAACTGAATGGTTTCTTTCGGAGTGCGCACCGAATGTCCCAGTTTGATCCCTGCGTCCCACACGGGATACCAAATGCGAGGTGCAATCTCGCTGATGTCCTTCACATTTTTGTGAACCAAGAGGACATCAAGATCACTCTGTGGTGCAAGTTCGCGACGTCCGTATCCGCCCACTGCAATCAACGCAATGTCATCACGCTTTTTCACATCCGCAGTAGCGACATCAAACAACTGTGCAAGCCACGAATCCGTTGCAGCAGACATTGCCTGGCACGCCGTGAGACCCCTCAGTGACAAGTCATTTGAAATGTCCAGGCGTGTGACCATGACCTGAGCGTACGGTGCCCTACCAGCAGGAAAGCCGTGAATTCAAATGGTTCACATGCTTTTTACAATTCCCCCAAAAGCTAAGGGAACGGGGTGATTATTGGATCTTGCCTTCTGCCCGGCGCCGGGTCAGAACAGTGGCCGCCTTCCATGCACCCCAGCTAATGCCGGCTTCGTGAACGTCTTCCGAGAGGTCCTTCCATGTCAACGGGCCAACGGCGTAGTGGTCGTGGGGCATGACCTGAGCATCAAACTCATCGCGGCGCGGCGTAGGAACCCCGAGGATGGCGAGAGATTGATTTGCGAAAACATTTGCTTCACGAATGACCTGTAATGGGTTAAATCTCTGATGATCAACATCGGTTGTAAGAAGTGACAAGAGATCTCCAGAGAGTTGTTGCATCGTCTCCCGCGACACTGACTCAATTGCTTCCATGAAGTCAGCCCCGGCACTCACACCACCATGCGATGAAATCTCCAGCATTCGTCGTGCGACCCATGCAGGAATCGCCTGCATAACTGCCACGTATAAGTCCCTGGGATACGACTCCAAGTCCTCTATCGATGCATTCGTACTGCTCATTGGCATCAAACCTACAGAACATCAGAACGCACCTGATTATCCCCGCAATATGGGGACGAAAGTACACTCAAGAGGCATTCTCGGAGGCTTTGATGACGTTTACCCCAACCACACCCGCTGGATTTCCCGGCACCATCGGCAAGACGATCTCTGAGTCAACCCCATATTTCCCTGATCACAATCAAGGAGCAGGAAAGCCCAACATTCTCATCGTGCTGCTTGACGATGTGGGCTTCGCAGATTTTGGTTGCTACGGCTCAGAGAACAACACACCCACGATTGATGCGATTGCACAACGTGGTCTTCGGTTCTCTGGCTTCCATACAACTGCTATGTGTTCGACAACGCGCGCTGCACTGCTCACCGGTCGCAATCATCACTCAGTTGGTGTTGGTTGTCTTGCAAACTTCGACAGTGGCTACCCCGGCTACCGCGGCAAGATCACACATGAAGCAGGCACCCTTGCCGAAATGCTTCGTCCGCATGGATACCGCAACTACATGGTCGGCAAATGGCACGTCACACCTCTCACTGAGACAGGTCCCACTGGTCCCTTCGATGGATGGCCACTCGCACGCGGGTTTGACCGCTTCTACGGATTCCTTGATGCTGAGACTGACCAGTACAGCCCTGAAGTTGTGCGCGACAACACACATGTCACCGCACCTGGCACGTATTGGACTGGCTATCACCTCACCGAAGATCTCGTTGATAACGCCATTACCTATGTTGCAGACCACACTGCTGGCGCACCCGACACACCATGGATGATGTTGCTGGCACCCGGTGCCTGTCACGCACCACACCAGGCACCCATTGAATACATCGACCGTTGCGAGAAGAACTACCTCGATGGGTGGGATGCAGCACGCGAACGTCGTCTCGCAAACCAGATCAAGTTGGGAATCGTTCCACCAGACACTGTCCTTCCGGATCGCAACGATTGGGTTCTTCCGTGGGAAGACGTTCCTGCAGATCAGAAGCCACTATCAATTCGCTTGATGGCTGCATACGCAGCAATGCTCGAACACTTCGATGATCATCTTGCACGCTTGGTGAAGCAGTTGGAAGATTCCGGTCAGCTCGACAACACCGTCATCATGGTGATGAGTGACAACGGTGCAAGTCAAGAAGGTGGACCATTGGGATTTATCAATGCAATGGGTCCTTTCAACCTCATCGCGGAATCAATCGAAGAAAAGATTTCAAAGATCGATGACATCGGCGGCCCCGATACGCACAGCAACTTCCCGTGGGGCTGGGCGATGGCCGCCAACACACCGCTGAAGCGCTACAAGCAGAACACCCACTCCGGCGGAATTCGCGACCCCTTTGTCATCGCATGGCCAGGTGTTGTGAATGACCACGGTGGTGTTCGCCACAACTTCTGTCATGCCGTCGACCTTGCGCCGACCATTCTCGAGATGCTCGGTCTTGAAGCGCCAACAGCTGTGAACGGCATCGCACAGATGCCCATTGAAGGTCAGTCATTCGCCCCTGTTCTCAGTGACCCCAGCGCAACAATCAATCGTGGCCCGCAATATTTTGAAATGTTCGGTCACAGAGGAATCGTTGTTGACGGATGGAAAGCAGTTGCGTATCACCAGATGGGAACTCCATTTGAAGACGATGTGTGGGAGTTGTACCACCTCGCACAGGACTTCAATGAGATGAATGATCTTGCGGCACAAGAACCCGAGCGCCTTGGGAAGCTGATCGAGATGTGGTGGCAAGAGGCCGACAAGAACAAGGTGTTGCCACTTGATGATCGCTTTGCACCACGTTTTGCAGAGAATGCAGAACGCCATCGTGGCAATCGTTCGCGCTACACCTTCTGGAAGGGCATGGGGCACATCCCGTCCGATGTCGCACCCGACTTACGCAGTCGTTCATACACCATCTCTGCTTCCATCGATGTTCCTGCTGATGGTTGTGAAGGCGTTCTCATTTCTCACGGCGATCTCACCAGTGGATACAGCCTCTTTATTCGAGATGGTTTTCTCGAGCATGATCTCAACATTGGTGGCAGTCACCAGATGCTGAAATCAGATCGCAAGATCTCGGCCGGCCCTCACATCGTTGGTGTGCGCATGAAGCGCAACGGCAACGAAGGAACACTCACGATGTTCATTGATGACGTTGAAGTGGGCACCATGACAACGGAGAACATCTTCTGGCTTCTGATCTCGTGGTCGGGACTTGACATTGGCCTCGATCGTGGAACACCAGTGAGCCATTACGAATCGCCATTCCTGTTCACCGGTGATCTCAAGAAAGTTGAGATCAATCTCGATGACGATCAAGTTCTTGATTTCCATGGTGCAAGTCGTGCCACCATGGCACGTGACTAACTAGCGCTTTCCACCCGCAGGGACATCGCGGAACGGCATGTCCCTATCGACTTCAGGCTCTTTGGGTAAACCAAGAATGCGTTCACCGATGATGTTGCGCTGCACTTGATCCGTGCCGCCGCCGATCGATGTGAAATACGCATTGAGTTGCGAGTAGTTCGCATCGCGTGCACGGGGATTCTCATCACCATCAAGTGTTCCTTCGGCACCCAACAGTTCTCCCTGAAGATGACCCGCAAAATGCAGCAATCCACTCATTGCAAGTTTTCCGAATGACGCAAGAGGTGACGAACCGCCGCCGGCCGACATTGCCTTTGACCTGTCGTTATTCCAGTCGTTCACTAAGCGCATGCAATGCAACTTGGCAAGCTTCTGACGCACCTTGGGATCATTGTTCTTCCCGACAGACTGCGCAAGTTTCACCAACGACAAATCTGGTAATGGAATGTGACCCATTGCAGTTGCAGTCGCGCCACCAGCTGGGCCACGAGGGCCACGTCGCGAGATGCCCATCATTGCGCGCTCATACGCCAACGCACTTTGTAAGACCCACCAACCCTGATTGAGTTCACCGAGCATGTTCTGCGCGGGAACTCGTGCATCAGTAATAAACACTTCGTTGAAGCGCGAGTCGCCCGTCGCCTGTCGCAGCGGACGCACTTCAACTCCGGCTTGCTTCATTGGAAGATAGAAGAAAGAAATTCCGCGGTGCTTTGGTTGATCCCAATCAGTACGCGCAATCAACATTCCGTAGTCGGCATCTTTCGCACCAGAGGTCCACACCTTCTGGCCACTGACGACCCATTCATCACCGTCACGAACTGCTGACGTGCGAATACCTGCAAGGTCTGAACCAGCTCCGGGCTCGCTGTACAACAAACACATCGCCACTTCGTCCATCAACAAGGGACGAATAAATTGTTCTTTCAGCTCTGGCGTGCCGAAGCCGACAATGGAGCCAGCCCACAGATTGGATTTGTCTTGCCCCGTGCCAGGTGCACCTGCAGCAATAAACAACGCTTCGACTTCTTTTGCTATTTCGTCATCCAACGAACGGCCCATGCAATCTTCTGGCCACCGCAATGCGGACCAACGATGGTCAATGACGAGTTCTTTCCACTTTGCAAGATCCATGTCGGGCTGCCAATGTGCCGCTAAGAACTCGCGTGCTTCATTCACAACATTTGCCACGTGTCCCCCGTTTCAACAACCCAAACCTAGACCCAGGTCACCGCCGATTCTCAGTCCGGCCATCGTCAGGATGAGTTAGATCTGGTGGATCAGTTCTTCGACTGGTGTAACCATGCCGACATAGAACGCGCCGAAGTCTGCATACACAGCCGATGCCTCGTCGTAGCGCATCGTGTACACGACTTCTTTCAAGTCATCAGGGTGCACAGCAAACAAGGTGACTCCCCACTCATAATCATCAAGGCCCGTTGAACCTGTAACAAGCTGAATCACGCGGCCGGCGAATGTGCGCCCGCTCTTGCCGTGCTCCTCCATCAGTTCTTTACGCTTGTCGAATTCCAAGGTGAACCAGTTGTCTTTGTGCTCGCGGCGCTTTGACATTGGATAGAAGCACCAAGCGTTCTTTCCTGCAGGTGGCAATGTTGGGTACAGACGCGCATTCAACATTTCCTGCGGCATGCCCTTTGAATACTCAGACACTTCAGTGAGCGACACGTAGCTGTCAACAATCTCGAGACCAGCATGCTGCACACCTGTTTGCAATGCCTTCAGAGCGCGCATGTCTGCGGCCATGCCCATCACCGCAAGATCAGCTTTATGACCCAACATGGAAACAGTGACGACGGTGACGCCGTTTGCCTCTGCGGCCTTCACGGCTGCAACAAGATCATCGCCCTTGAAGTCAGGGAATGGCTTGCAAAAAAGGTGGACGACCCCAAGGCCGACCGAGGGGGACATCGGTTCGCTCATATTTCTAACCTATCTACTGACGAGTGACTGTGACGACGGCTGACGCAAAGCGAGTACCTGCATCACGATCCATGTGGAGGTACAAGGACGGCTCAGCAAGTTCAAGCTCCATCAGAACAGGAACTCCGGCGGAACCACGAACAACATCAACACGGGCATACAACGGCGCGTATCCGAACTTTTCCACGATGAAGTCCATGACTTGTTCGCCCAATTCACGCTCTTGCGATGACGCATCACGCGCTGAAATGTCTTCTTCGGTGTACAGGCCGTTCTTCACGTTGTCGCCTGTTGCCAAGATTGCACCTTTGCGGAATGCGTGGCTATAGGCGCCGTTGAAATAGACCATTCCGGTTTCACCACGTTCATCAATGAAGCGCTGATACGGCTGCACCATCGCAACCTTGCCCGCATCAATGAGCGAGCCCAGATGAGCCGCTGCTTTCACAGGGGACTCCATATGGCGTTCAGTGTTGTTGGAACCAGCACTGATTGTTGGCTTCACCACAATGTCGCGGTCAAGCATTCCTTCATTCGTGATGAGTACTAAGTCTTCAGCACCACGAACAAACGTCGTAGGGATGACTGGAATACCGGCATCAATCAATTCGCCGAGATAGACCTTGTCGGTGTTCCACTTCACGATGTCAGCACTGTTGAACAACGTCGTTTTTGCAGAGACATCATCCAGCCATTGCACGAAGTCGTCATACCGGCGGTGGTAATCCCACGGAGAACGAATAATCGCCGCCGAGAACCGTGACCAGTCCTCGGCGGCGTTATCCCAATCCGTAATTTCTGCAACGATGCCGCGGTCTTGCAGACCGCGAATAATCAGCGAAAGATCTGTGTCGTGATGTCGCGCCTCAGCACAACTAACGAGTGCGAGAGGACGCGACATCGACGATCAGAAATGAATGAACGACTTAGAAGTCGCCCATGCCACCGTGGTCATGACCTGCATGAGAAGCCTCTTCTGGCTTGTCTGCGATCACGCACTCGGTGGTGAGGAAAAGTGCAGCAATGGATGCGGCGTTCTGCAATGCAGAGCGTGTCACCTTTGCAGCATCGATGACGCCAAGCTTCACGAGGTCTTCGTACTCGCCTGTTGCTGCATTGAGTCCTTCGTTGCCCTTGAGGTTCTTCACCTTTTCGACAACGACTCCGCCTTCAAGACCAGCGTTTTCTGCGATCTGCTTGAGTGGGCCTTCGAGTGAACGTGCGACCATGCGTGCGCCGGTTGCTTCGTCACCTGTGAGCTTTTCAGCAGCAGCGATCACTGCAGCCTGTGCACGAAGAAGTGCAACGCCACCGCCAGGAACAACGCCCTCTTCGATAGCGGCCTTTGTGGTGCTCACTGCGTCTTCGATGCGGTGCTTCTTTTCCTTGAGCTCTACTTCGGTGGCTGCGCCAACCTTGAGAACTGCAACGCCACCAGACAACTTGGCAAGGCGCTCTTGGAGCTTCTCGCGGTCGTAATCAGAGTCGGTGTTTTCGATTTCAGTCTTGATCTGGTTGATGCGACCCTTGATGTCATCCTCGGTGCCAGCGCCTTCGATGATTGTTGTTTCATCTTTTGTGATGACAATCTTCTTTGCGCGACCAAGAAGGTCGAGAGTTGCATTCTCCAATTTGAGACCAACTTCTTCGCTGATGACCTGTGCACCTGTGAGAAGTGCGATGTCTTGCAACATTGCCTTGCGACGATCGCCAAAGCCTGGAGCCTTGACAGCAGCGCTCTTGAACGTGCCACGAATCTTGTTTACGACGAGAGTTGCAAGTGCTTCGCCTTCGATATCTTCAGCGATGATGACGAGTGGCTTGCCGCTCTGCATGACCTTCTCAAGAACAGGAAGCATGTCGCGAACGTTTGTGATCTTGCCCGAGACGAGAAGGATGTATGCATCGTCGAGCGATGCTTCCATGCGATCTGCATCGGTCACGAAGTATGGGGAGATGTAGCCCTTGTCGAAGCGCATGCCCTCGACGAGATCCATTTCCATTCCGAATGTCTGGCTCTCTTCAACGGTGATGACACCGTCTTTGCCGACCTTGTCAATGGCTTCAGAAATCATGCGGCCGATTTCAGTGTCGGCTGCAGAGATTGATGCGACCTGAGCGAT
>CAEZWV010000031.1_pt1 | contig 21744 bp, 20 predicted proteins | sample 7265081 | NCBI WGS metagenome assembly CAEZWV01 (sample SAMEA6813891, study PRJEB35770) | uncultured Acidimicrobiaceae bacterium | biome: Freshwater; feature: Freshwater reservoir; material: water | place: Czech Republic | collected 2015-11-04 | depth 0.5m m
ACGAGCCAAGAGTTGGCTCCGAAGTCCTGCGTGCGGTCAGCGAGATCAGCCATGTTGTTGCCTTAGTTCCTTGCCCTCATGGGCGGTGGGGCGCCTGGGCGAGGCACCACGGACGCCATTGTCCGCGTGACCGATGGTACTTCTCAGGTATGCCCCAACCGTCCTTTATCGGTCCCGAGGGGAGTAAATTCGGTCTCATGAAGCGTGCACTCCCCTTTCTCGTCGCAATCGGACTCTTGAGTTCCTGTGGTGGCGGCACTAGCGCCCCCGCCGAGACACTCCCCACAGGAGCAATGGTGGTGGAAGCAGTGTCCGGTCTGCGGTTCGACGCTGCAGAATACGGCCCTGTGAAGGCCGGTGAAGTTCTTATCGGATACTCGAACGAAGATTCCATTCGCCACACCCTCATCTTGGCCAAGGACAACATGAAGGTCGCCAACTTCAAGTTGGTAGTTGCCAATAAAGGCGCCGTTGACTCTGGCACTGTCACTCTTGATGCCGGCACCTACGAGGTCATCTGCGACGTACCCGGCCACAGCAATATGAGAGCGAAACTGATTGTCGAGTGATTCGCAATAGTTCGCAAGAACGAAAAAGGGCCGCCCCAGTGGGGCGGCCCTTTCGTTTAGTTCCGAAGAATTAGGCGCGCATCAACACGATGGATGCAATGAAGAACACTGCCCACAGAACGGCACCAGAGATGATGGCATTCTTCTGGCTTTCATATGGCCAGAGCATCTTGTTACCAGCCTTGATGCCACCGAACTTGCCGAGAGCATTTAACTGCAAGAGAGCAATGATCACGATGGAGATCAACATGAATGTGTTTGCATCACTTGAAGATGCAGAGAAGTAGCTGTCGTAGTAGTGCGCAGCACCGACCATGAAGAACAACATGGAGACCGAGAAGATCATGTTCTGGCGAGAAGCGAGCATGGCGCGACGACCTGAGGTTGCTGCGTCAGGGTTTGCTTCTCCACCGGAAAGAACATTGGTTGCGTTTGCGATAACAACCTTCTGGTTCTTCCAGATGATCATCCACACATTGGCAGCCATGAGAATTCCCAGTGTCATACCAACACTGATTGCCGCATTCTTGGCATTAAGTGGGAAGTCCGCTACTTCAGTGTGATTCATGAAGTCCTGCATGTAGTCAGGCGCGACCCCGACGATCAAGAGGCCAGTTGCCAATGTGGCAACTGATGCCCAACGGAACCACCAGAGAGCGCGAGTCGCGATCTGGGTGATGGTGATGTTGCGAGCTTTGCCTTCGTCGCCATAAGCGGCCAAGCCAGGAACCTGCACCAGGTTGAAGTAGTAGAGCAGACCGATCCAGGTGATGCCTGCAAGAACATGCAGGTAACGGAACCAGAAATTGCCAATCGCATTTGCATCAAACAGTGAAGCTGCGTTCATGTGAGTCATTCCCCTTGAGTAAGCGCCCGATGGGGCGCAGAAGCAAAGTTACCCCTATGGAGCGCGGGAAGGGTGGAATCAACCTCCCCGAACTAACCTTCAAGCACCATGGCGCACGAGTTCATTTACACCTGTTACAAGCTGGCGCGGTTCTATCCGCCTGACCGCACCATCCTCGAGAACATCTCCCTCTCGTTCTATCCGGGCGCCAAAATCGGCGTGATCGGCTCAAATGGCAGCGGAAAGTCCAGTCTTTTGCGCATCATGGCCGGTCTTGACGATGGCTATACCGGCGAAGCACGCCTCACCCCAGGTTTCACCGTGGGCCTCCTGGAGCAGGAACCTCAACTTGACCCCTCCAAGGATGTGCTGGGCAATGTGATGGACGGTGTCGCCCCCATCCGCGACATGCTTGCCCGTTACGACGAAGTGATGGCCATGTGGGCTGACCCCGATGCCGACTACGACAAAGTCGGAGCTATGCAGGCAGAACTCGAGGACAAGATCGCCGCTGCTGACGCTTGGAGCCTCGACCGCAACGTGGAAATCGCCATGGATGCGCTTCGCTGCCCTCCGAATGATTCCGACGTCACGAAGTTGTCGGGTGGTGAACGTCGTCGCGTTGCACTGTGTCGTCTTCTCTTGGCACGACCTGATCTTTTGCTATTGGACGAGCCAACCAACCACTTGGACGCCGAGTCAGTCGACTGGCTGGAGCGTTTCCTCAAGGAATACCCCGGCACCGTTGTTGCGATTACTCACGACCGCTACTTCCTCGACAATGTTGCGAGCTGGATTCTTGAATTGGATCGCGGACGTGGATTCCCATTCGAAGGCAACTACTCCTCATGGTTGGAACAGAAGCAAGCACGTCTCGAATCAGAAGAAAAGCAAAGCGACACCCGCCAACGCACATTGCAGCGCGAATTGGAATGGGTCAAGATGTCGCCAAAGGCTCGACAAGCCAAAGGTAAAGCTCGTCTTGCTGCATACGACAAGTTGCACGCAGAAGCTTTGGCTTCAGAGCGCGGACCCGACAAGTTAGAAATCAATATTCCTGCCGGGCCTCGCCTTGGTGACAATGTGATTCAAGTAGAGAACTTGTCGAAGGGGTTTGGCAATCGACTGCTGATTGAGAATCTGTCGTTCTCACTTCCCCCTGCAGGCATCGTTGGCATCATCGGACCAAACGGTGCGGGTAAGTCCACGTTGTTCGCAATGCTCACTGGTCAACAAGCACCTGATTCAGGAACTGTTGCCGTTGGCGACACTGTGCAACTGAGCTATGTCGACCAGAACCGCGATTCACTTGACCCTGCAAAGACTGTGTACGAGGAAATCACTGAAGGTGTTGAGCACATGAAGGTCGGTGGTCGTGAGATTCATGGCCGCGCCTACGTTGCAAGCTTTAACTTCAAGGGCGCCGACCAACAGAAGTTGGTGGGCGATCTTTCCGGTGGAGAACGCAACCGTGTTCACCTCGCAAAGGTTCTCAAGCGCGGTGGAAACGTTTTGTTGTTGGACGAACCAACAAACGACCTTGACGTTGACACATTGCGTGCATTGGAAGATGCTCTCGAGCAGTTTCCTGGTTGTGCAGTAGTAATTAGCCACGACCGCTGGTTTCTTGACCGCATTGCAACACACGTTCTTGCGTTCGAAGGCGACAGTCAGGTGCGTTGGTTTGAAGGCAACTTCTCTGAGTATGAATCCTGGCGCCGTAAGGAACTCGGTTCTGCCGCAGAACAACCACATCGAATCAAGTACAAGCCACTCGCTCGATAATGCATACATCACTTCGCCTCATACGAATCACCTGTTTGACGTTGATGCTTTCGGGTATCCCGGCACTGATCGTCTCTTCCATTCGCGGCAACAATGAAGGCTGGGTGCTGACATTCGGAATGATTTCTGCTGTAGCCGCAATCATTCTCATGGCTGTTTCCGCCGCAACTTCGACGAAGCGCCTTGATGCCTTTGATGATGTTGTCGCTGAACGAGTGGAGCAACGCATCCGCATGCTGGTGGAAGCCGGCGCAAACGAATCCGATGTTCGGAACCTGGTGCGCGAATCAATGAGCTTGGTACGCGGTCAAGAATGAGCAACGACAAGCTCTTCGCATCCTGGGAGGGCTTGTCCGATTCCGAACTCTCAACAGAGTTAGCGCGCCACACCGGCGTACTGCTTGAGAAGCACAGAGAAGATGAAATTGAACGCGGCACGACCGTGTGGCAACTCAAAGATTCGGGCGACATGTTGGCGCATCGTTTCTTGATGGAAGCATTCGGCGCATTGCGACCAGATGATGCGGTGTTGTCTGAAGAGGGCTACGACAATCGACAGCGTGTCGGTGCACCTCGTGTGTGGATTGTGGATCCACTTGATGGCACTAATGAATATGGCGAAGGTCGCGCCGACTGGGCCGTGCACATTGCGCTGTGGGAAGAAACAACACTGACGGCTGGTGCAGTGTCGCTGCCCAGCATCGATGCTGTGTATTCCACGAATCCTGCACCCGTTGTTCCGCCAAAGGAAGGCGCAAAGCCACGACTCGTGACATCGCGCAACCGTGCACCATACGCAGCGATCTTGGTGGGCGAAGGACTCGATTGCGATGCCTATCGCCTCGGTAGCGCAGGTGCCAAAGCAATGAGCATCATCATGGGCGAAGCCGACATTTACGTGCACGATGGTGGCATGCATCAATGGGACTCTGCAGCACCCGCAGCTGTTGCACTTGCTGCAGGACTGCATGCAAGTCGTCTTGATGGCTCCCCTCTTGTCTACAACGAAGCCGACACATGGTTGCCTGACTTCTTTGTCTGCCGCCCCGAGTACACCGACGCAATTCTTCATGCCATCTGGGGTCGCGATCCACGATGAGCGACACAATTCTCGTTTCCGTTGATGGTCACGTTGCAACCGTCTCTCTGAATCGCCCTCACCGTGCGAATGCATGGACCGGACGGATGCACGCCGAATACAAAACTGCGATGTCTGCTCTTGACGCAGATATGAACATTCGCGCCATTGTTGTCACGGGTGAAGGAAAGACATTCTGTGTAGGTGGTGACTCCGAAGCACTGGCTGGACATGCAGAGCGCGGTGGTTATGATCCAGGCGAAAGTGCAACTGTTGCAAACCCCGGCACAAACCTTCCATCAGAATTTGACCATGACCTTGCATGGCACTTTGGTCTTCGCGTGCCAATCATTGCTGCAATCAACGGTGCGTGTGCCGGAATCGGCTTGGCGCTTCCGTTGTTCTGCGATCTTCGCTTTATATCTGCAACAGCAAAATGCACGACGGCTGCACCAAAGTTGGGGTTACCTGCTGAATACGGAATGAGTTGGACATTGCCTCGCCTCATCGGTATGACTCGTGCAAATGACCTGCTGCTTTCTGGTCGAGTGTTCACAGGCGAAGAGACGCGTGATTGGGGACTATGGAATGGTGTCGCTGATGACGGTGCGGGCGCATTGCAGATGGCACACGAATGGGCCCACAATCTTGCAGCGAATGCTGGACCACTTGCTGTCACCACCACGAAGGCACAGATTTATCGCGATTACATTCGCCACTCGTTGGGCGCATCAATTGACGAATCGATTGCCTTAATTGATGCCGCGACAAAGACCGCTGAATACCGTGAGGGCATTGCGGCACTTCGCGAAAAGCGCCCACCCCAGTTCTAGATCGGTCCACCTGACACAGGTCTCAGATAAACCAGTTACAGATGAAAAAGTTCCTCATTTACTCGTCAGTGCTGATCGTTCTCTGCGCTGCCTGCGTTGAAGCTTTCGCGACGCCTGTCGATGAAACCGACTCGTCTATCCCTGCTGTCGTTACAAGCGCTGTTGTTACAAGTATCGCTACGAACGACACGCTTCCTGTTTCATCTACCACTCCGCCGAGCAGTACAACTCCCGTAACGAGAAAACCTTCGGCAACACCATCCGCTAGTGACGACATTGACTGCGATGAAGCAGAAGAGTTGTACGACGCCGGCAACAACGACGACCTCGCCGATTACTGCGACTACGGACCCGATGGCGAATGGGACACCGAAGATGATTACGACAGCTGGGAAGAGTAAGTCACCACTTCGGTTCGTGTTCACCGAGGTTGGGCACAGGGCCATACTTTGGTGAATAACCACTGAAGTCAACGGGCGAATTCACTGCTCGATATGGATCTTCATCGGGCTGCGGAGTCATCTCGACGAATGCACCTGATGCAATGACTTGCGGATCCGCAACTGCATCTGCAATTGAATTCAGCGGCGCCCACCACACATCGTTCTCATCGAAGCGTGCAGTCCAGTACGCATAGTCCTGGGTTGCGAAATGCTCATCCAGAACGGCGATGAACTCGCCCGCATTGATCGAGCGCGCGCGAGCATTCTTGAAGTTCTCTACACCCGCAAGTTCTTCTCGTCCGATCGCCTTCAACAACCCTGGGAAGTGTCTGTCTGCTTCCATTCCCAGCAACCAAAACGCACGACCATCAGCACAGCGATAGCAGTTCATCTGTGGTGCAGGATTTTTGCGCGAGGACTTCGTGCTCTGACGCTTGCCAAAACGCAGGTACACGCCGACGTCCCAACCCAGTGTGTAGATACCCGTGCGCAACAAGCTGGTCGAAACAACTCGACCCGCACCTGTGCGTTCCCTATCGAACAGTGCGGCCAACACGCCCGCGGCCATCGAGAGCCCCGTTGTGTGATCACCTTGTCCACTGCGAATCGCGGGTGGCAATTCATCGGGCGCCACAGTGGTGTGGGCCAAACCAGAGCGTGACCAGAATGCGCCGATGTCGTACCCGGCTTTGTCAACATCTGGTCCCGTCGCCCCGTATCCAGTGAGTTGGCCATAAATCAGTCGAGGGAATCGTTTTGTCAGTGACTCGGGATCAAGACCCATTCGAGCCAAGCCAGCGGGACGCACATTCGAAACAAAGACATCTGCTTCCTCCAGTAAGGCGAACATCTTTTGCAAGTCGTCGTCATTACGTAGGTCTAGTACCACCGAACGCTTGCCTCGATTGTCAATCTCAAAAGGCGGGACACCTTTTTGATCAGCAACACCGAGTGCACCGAAGACAAACCGTTGCGGGTCCCCCGCAGGTGGCTCCACCTTGATGACATCGGCGCCCCAGTCCGCCATGAGGCCCGTGGCGGCAGGACCCGCGACCCACACGCCCATCTCAATCACCTTCACGCCCTGCAATGGACCAGACATAGCGACCTCCCGCATTTATTCCCTCGCCCATTGTGTCCTATTTCCTTCCGTCACAGCGTGTGCGGGGAACTGCCCACGACAGACTGTGAGGGTGACCATGACATCGCCTGACCTTGAGTGGGGAAACTTTTCAGCCAAAGGCCCATGGGTTCTTGATCGGGACACCATTTCATGGGCTCAGATTGCAATCGTCTTGCGTGCTGCTGCGCAAAAGGAAGTGCCATCACTCATTCGCTCACGTCGCATTCCGCCACTTGGTCGACTCATCACAGTTGTTGCCCACATGGGTTGGGCTTTGCTCCCCTGGTTCTACAAAAAGAAGCGCAACAAGTTCAGTTCTCCCGAAGAGTCGCGCGCCTACGTTTCGTTACGTCTTCGTCATGCCATTGAAAAGCTCGGTGCTACGTATATCAAGTTGGCTCAAATCATCTCTAGTGGCGAGGGTTTGTTTCCTTCTGAACTTGTTGATGAGTTCAAGCGCTGTCGCGACCAAGTTCCCGCCGAACCATGGGACAGCGTGAAGACAACAGTGGAGCAAGATCTCGGCGCACGCATTGAAGATGTCTTTGCATCTTTCGACAAGTCAGCACTTGCTGCGGCTTCTATTGCGCAAGTGCACCGTGCAACTTTGCTCACTGGTGAAGACGTGGTTGTCAAAGTGCAACGCCCCAATGTTTCCGAGATGGTCAAGAAAGACCTCCAGGTCATGTCGTGGATTGCGCCGTTCATGATTGGTCGCATCAAAGTTGCAGCACTCGCCAACCCGCCGGCACTCGTTGAACTCTTCGCCGAAACAATTGTGGAAGAACTCGACTTCCGCATGGAAGCCTCCAACATGATTGACGTCTCGGTCATGTTGCATGACCTCAATCAAGAGTCGTACCTCGTTCCTCGACCACATCCGTCGCTGGCTACTCGTCGCATTCTTGTGATGGAACGCTTACAGGGTTTCAACTTTGATGATGTTGTTGGCATGCAAGCTGCCGGCATCGATACAGAAGCAGTTATCAAGACCGGAATGATCTCCTTTATGGAAGGCGCCCTCATCCATGGCATCTTCCACGGAGACCTGCATGGCGGAAACCTCTTTGTCTTGGCCGATGGACGCACTGCCCTTCTTGACTTTGGCATTGTTGGCCGCCTCAGCAACAAGCGTCGCCTCGCATTCATGCGGTTGATGCTGGGCGCAACCACGAACGACCTCAAGGGTCAAGTTGCTGCACTGCGTGACCTTGGTGCTCTCCCCATGGACACGGACATTGACGCTGTCATTCGCGATCTCGGCCTCGACCAGCCCACCATTGACCCCACCTCGCTCAACGGTGAAGAACTCGTAGCCGAAGTGCAGCGCATCGTGAAGGCTCTCCTTGCCTACGGGGCCAAGTTGCCGAAGGAACTCATGTTGTACGTAAAGAACATGGTGTTCCTCGACGGCGCCATTGCGCGCCTTGCACCTGATCTCGACATCATTGGTGAACTCACCAACATCTCGATGACCTTCATGCAACGTCATGGTGCTCGTCTGTCCCAAGAACTCGGTGTTGACACCAGCACTATTGAAATTGACATGGGAAGTCTCAAGGCTGGCCTGGGCGTGGACGAGAGCACAGAATCCATGACATATCGCCAGTTGCAGGAACGTCGTGAATTGATTCAAAAGCGCATGAAAGACCACATCGTCAACTGACGCTTTCGTTGCCGAGCATCTCATCGGCGAGAATAGAGACGTGAGACTTCTCGTAGCGCGCTGCACAGTGGAATATGCCGGTCGGTTAGAGACCCGTCTCCCAGAAGCTTTGCGACTTGTGATGGTGAAGGCCGATGGCTGTGTGGCCATTCATTCTGATGGCGGCGCCTACAAACCACTCAACTGGATGAACTCGCCCAACGTGATTGAGGACAACGAGGACCATTGGATTGTGCGCAACCCCAAGGGTGAAGCAATGACCATTACCTTTCACGAAATCTTTCATGACAGCGCCCATGAACTCGGCGAAGATCCAGGACTTGAAAAGGATGGCGTCGAGAAACAACTACAAGAGTTGCTTGCAGCATCGCCCGAGGTCATGGAACCAGGTCTCGTCTTGATTCGTCGCGAGCACTACACCGCTTTAGGGCCTGTTGATCTTCTGTGTAAAGACACCGAGGGCAACACTGTGGTGATTGAGGTGAAACGTCGCGGCGAGATCGACGGCGTAGAACAACTCACGCGGTATCTCGCGGACCTCGCAGGTGATTTGTCTCTCGGCACCTTGCGCGGAATGTTTGTTGCACAAAGCATTAAGCCTCAAGCACGAACGCTGGCAGAGTCTCGTGGAATTGTGTGCGTCGAAGTCAACTACGACGAACTGCGTGGCAAGAAGTCCGACGAGTGGACCCTCTTCAGCTAAAGATTGCCTGACGAGAGGCGCTTGAGGATTGACACTGCAGTGACTTGTAGTTCATCCTTGTCAGCTAGCTGTTGTGCTGCACGTACCTGACGGGCGACTCGTGGGTTTTTCACAAAGCGCTCCTGGTGCCGCAGGAAGAAATCCCAATAGAGAACAGTGAACGGACACGCATCTTCTCCAACGCGCTTCTTGCGGTCGTACGCACAGTCCTTGCAGTGATCGCTCATTCGGTCGATGTACGCACCACCGCTCGCATACGGCTTTGTGGCCAACATCCCGCCATCTGCGTATTGAGACATTCCGATGACATTAGGAACCATGACCCATTCCGCAGCATCAATGAAACTGTTCCACATCCACCGCGTGAGTTGTTGTGGATTAATGCCGGCGATGAGCGCAAAGTTCCCCAACACCATGAGTCGTTCAATGTGATGCGCGTACGAGCGCTCTTCTACGTGACCAATGACAGATTTCATGCAACTCATTTGTGTTGCTGTGGAATCCGTAAACATCGGCGGAATATCCACCTGCGCATCAAGTGAATTCATTTCGGCATACTCCGGCATCCAACGCCAGTAGCAATTCCAGATGTATTCACGCCATCCAATGATCTGTCGAATGAACCCTTCCGCACTGTTGATGGGTACTGCCCCGCTGCGATATGCAGCTTCTGCCGCCGCAACAACCTCGCCTGGCAACAACAATCCGTTGTTCAGATAGGGAGACAATAAGGAATGTGCAAGGTGCCAATTTGATTTCAGCATCGCATCTTCATGTTCGCCAAACATCGGCAGCACTTCAGAGACAAAGAACTGCAGTCGCTTCAATGCTTCAACGCGAGTCGTTGCCCACACACCAGTCGGCGCTTCACCCCATGTATTGCCCGTCACGTCAGCAATGACTTGCTGATCTAACTCGTCAAGTTCGTACGTCATCGGTGTTGGCCAACGATCATGTCCTGTCTTTGGTGGCGGCAAACGATTCTCTTCGTCGAAGTTCCACTTCCCTTCGACCGGCTCGTCGCCGTCCATGAGCACATTCAATCGACGACGTTGCCATCGATAGAAATCTTCCATCTTGAAGGACTTTCGTGTTCCCATGAATTCGACGTACTCATCGGGATGGCACAGAAACTGATTCGAGCGAACAACCTCTACGTCTAGCGACGCAACAAGAGTGCGAGCAGTCACGCTGTTTGGCTCGGTTACAACAACTCGTGATGGCGCCATCTCGGCGACATGTGCGGCCACACCTAACCGCATGGTGTCGGCGACGCGATAATCGACGTCGAAGCCTTCATCTCGAAGCTCTTGTACAAATCGCCGCATGGATGCAACAAGGAAATGTGCACGTTGAACGTGCCAGCGTTGCGAGGAAATCTTTCCACGCGACTCAACAATTAATATCTGGTGAGTCTCCGGATGCGCTTCTTTCATCGCACCAATCTGACGATTGAGTTGATCACCCATCACCCAGACGGTCTGCTTGTTCACACGACCATCGTATGAGCGAAATATGGGACCAGATAAATGGAAATCCCGCGGGCTAGAAGCACCCACGGGATTTCACAGTTCTTAGTCTATGGACCGAAAAGGCTTATGAGTAACGAACGAGTCCTTGGTCGATGACCTTGCGGTCGCCAACATAGGTTTCGAACACTGCTTCACCCGGAGCGGTCTTCCAGATCTTCACCGTCAGAGCTTCACCTGGGAACACTGGTGATGCGAATCGACCTTCGATGTGCTTGAAGCGATCAGCATCGCCGCCACACAACGAGTTCAACAAGCCGCGACCAGTGAAACCGTATGTGCAGAGTCCATGCAAGATCGGACGTGGGAACACGCCTGCTGCAACTGCGGGGTGGTTCGGATCTGAGTGCAATGGGTTGCGGTCACCATTCAAGCGATACAGCAATGCCTGGTCGGGAGAGGTTTGGAATGTCTCTTCATGATCAGGAGCCTTTGATGGTGGCTCGTTCACTGCACCGCTTGGGCCGCGCTCGCCACCGAATCCGCCTGCTTCGCGAATGAAGACAGATGAACGGGTTGAGTACAACGGCTTGCCAGCAGCGTCCGTGGCTTCTGCCTCGGTCACGATGACTGCGGCCTTCACCTTGTCGTACATCGCCACAAGCTTGCTCTGCACTGTTGCGGAGCCTTCGACAGGAAGCGGCTGATGCAAAGTGATTGCTTGAGATGCGTGCACCAAGTTTGCAAAGTTGAATTCGCCAACATTGCGCATGGGGTTCGATTCAGCAGTGCCTTGTCCGTAGCCAAGAACCACGGGCATAGTCGGCAACGCCTTTTGCGTGACACCGGTGGAGTTCTCAGTGACGTATTGCAACTGATCAGAACTCACATTGAGAGTCACTGCGTAGAGCAATGAATCTTTTGATGTCCAAGAAATTTCATATGGCTCACCAACGGAACCAACGGCAGCGGGATTCAACGCCATGACGTGACCTACTTCTTCCCGATGGTGTTTTGTGGGTATGAACCGTCTTTACCGTCCATGCCTGCGTTCGGACGTGCTGTCTTCAACATCTCTGTGACAGCAGCACCAATCTTTGTTGGGTCATCGATCGGCTTGACGCTTGGACCGCGGTGCCAGCCTTCTGCGATTGCGAGTGTCTGACCACTTGCTTCGAAGATGCGACCAGTGACATCGCCAGCTTCGCTACCTGCAAGCCAGGTCACGATTGGTGCGATCCAACGAGGTGAACGCATTTCGCGCTCTTCGTCTGTCTCTGGTGCGTTGCCGAGACCTTCGGTCATGCGGGTGAGCGCAACAGGCGCAACTGCGTTGACGGTGACGCCGAAACGTGCAAGCTCAAGAGCTGCAATCACGGTGAACGATGCGATACCAGCTTTTGCTGCGCCGTAGTTCGTCTGACCGATGTTGCCGTAGATACCAGACACCGATGTGGTGTTGATGATGCGGCCGTAAACCTCTTTGCCAGCTTTTGCTTGCTCGCGCCAGTAGGCAGCGGCCCAACGTGCAGGACCAAATGTGCCCTTGAGGTGCACCTTGATAACGGCATCCCATTCCTCTTCGGTCATGTTGGTGAGCATGCGGTCGCGCAAGATACCTGCGTTGTTCACAACGATGTTGATGTCGCCGAATGTCTCGACCGCTGTGTTGATCAGGCGCTGTGCACCTTCCCATGAAGAGATGTCATCGCCGTTAGCAACGGCTTCGCCACCCATGCCCTTGATTTCATCAACAACTGACTGCGCTGGGCTGACGTCTCCGCCACTGCCGTCAACACCTGCACCGAGGTCATTAACAACAACTTTTGCGCCCTGGCTTGCCAGGCTCAATGCATGCTCGCGTCCAATTCCGCGACCTGCTCCGGTTACGACGGCTACACGGCCTTCACACAACTTCGCCATGATGGCTCCTTCAATAGGTAACGGCACCCCTTAGTGCCTGCTTCGATACTACGAACTGGTGTCACAGCCCACATAGCCCGACCGCCCCATAGCCTCCATTCCGTGCTCACATCCGCGCCACAAAAGGTCCTCATCGTTGGGGCAGGCCCATCAGGTACTGCATGTGCTGCCACCCTGCATCGCCTCGGTCACGAGGTCACTGTGGTCGACAAGGCCACCTTTCCCCGCGACAAGTGCTGTGGCGACGGATTGACCACGAATGCTCTAAGAATTTTGGACGAACTGGACTTTGACCGCGGTCGTGTGCCCGACTGGCATGAATGCTCCACGATTCAGTTACGAGCACCACGCGGCCAACTCATTGATACGCACCTACCCAATGACAGTGGAATCTTTGGCGCCATCGCACCGCGTCAACAGCTTGACCATGCACTGGTCCAACATTGTCGCGATCTTGGCATCACCATTCATGAAGGCGCTGCCTTCGTTTCCATTCCTCAGAACAATGCTTCAGGTGTATCTGTCGAGATTGATGGACACGGCACTTTCCATGTCGATTTCGTCGTTGCAGCAGACGGCATGTGGTCCCCCATCCGTAAAGCACTCGGGCTTTCAACACCGGGGTATCTCGGCGAGATGCATTCCTTTCGTCAGTACATCGGCAATGTCACAGGCAGTGCAACGCAGACATTGCACATCTGGTTCGACAAAGACCTTCTCCCTGGTTACGCGTGGAGTTTTCCGCTTCCGAATAATCGCGCCAACTTCGGATTCTGCATTCTGCGAACAAAGGATCACAGCGTGCAGTTCATGAATGACACGTGGCGAGATCTTCTCACTCGTCCACATATTGTCGAAGCCCTCGGCACTGACTTCGTACCCGAAGATCGTCACACGGCATGGCCGATTCCTGCTCGCATTGATTCAGCAGTCCGATCATCCGGTCGCGTGCTCTTTGTGGGTGATGCGGTGTGCGCAACAGACATGCTTACGGGCGAAGGGATCGGACAAGCTCTTGAAACTGGCATCGCCGCAGCCCATGCCATTGACGAAGGCGCTACCCCGGCAGATATCCGAGCGAGATACTCACACACTGTCGACAAAACTCTCTTGGCCGACCATCGCATGTCACGAACCCTCAGCACGATGATGTCGTCACCGTTGGTCGCCCGCGCTGTTCTTGCTCTGGTCAATACCAACAACTGGACACGGACGAATTTCGCTCGTTGGATGTTCGAAGATGAGCCCCGAGCGGTCATTTTTACGCCGCGGCGCTGGCATCGCAAGTTCCTCAAGCGTCCAGGTGCTTACCAGCAGTAACTGCAGTTGTACGGTGGAGGCATGAAGACACGCATCACCGAAATGTTTGACATTGAACTTCCCGTCATGCTCGCGGGCATGGGCGGTGTCTCGTACAGCGACCTTGTTGCGGCAGTGTCGGAGGCAGGTGGCATCGGAACCTTTGGCGCAGCACCCATGAGTACAGAACTTCTCATTTCTGAGATGGCCCGCGTGCGCGAGATGACCAAGAAGCCGTTTGGCGTTGACCTTCTGACAGCTTCTCCAGATTCCATTGAGCGCAACCTCAAAGCAATCATCGAAGGTGGCGCCAGCATCTACGTGGCAGGCCTCGGTGTTCCTCGCGAGATCATCGACGAGCTCCACAAGCACAACATTCTTGTGGGTTCGATGTGCGGAAAAGTCCGTCACGCCGTTGCTGCAGTTGCAAGTGGTTGCGACTTTGTTGTTGCACAAGGAACCGAAGCAGGTGGACACACCGGCACTGTCGCAACAATGGCTCTCGTTCCCCAAGTAGTCGATGCAGTGAATGGAAAAGTTCCAGTTGTTGCTGCGGGCGGTATCTACGACGGTCGTGGGCTGATTGCATCGCTTGCACTCGGAGCAGAAGCGGTGTGGATTGGTACCAAGTTCATTGCCACACATGAAGCACACACGGGTAATGGCTACAAAGAAAAGATGCTCACGATGGCAGAAGACGACACCGTGATTAGCAAGGCCTACACCGGCAAGACATGTCGCGTTGCACGCACCGAGTGGACTGAACACTTTGATAAGCACCCCGAAGAACTGCAAGGATTCCCTGGACAAGCAATTGCCACCATTCAGGCAGGCATCGACCACTTGGGCGTCGGCCCCGAGACAACTCTCGACACCAACAAGGCGTTCATGGCAATTGGCCAAGCTGTTGGCGCAATCGACGAGATTGTTCCGGCAAAGCAAGTTGTCGACGAAATCATGTCGCAGGCGCGCGAGACTCTCGAACGCCTCGCTTCTCTTCGTTAACTCAAACGTCACTGCATGCACACGGCCTTGACGGCGTAGTGTCGTTCAGGCATGTTTTCTCTTCTCCGTCGTAACCGAGACGTTCGTAACGTCTTTGGAGCACAAGTCGTTTCCTTTATGGGCGACTGGTTTGCCTTTGTCGCACTTGCTGGCCTCGTTGAAGACACCACCAATTCTCGCTTCCTGGTGTCGCTCGTTCTCGTCTCTATGACTATTCCGGGGCTCTTCATGTCCCCCATTGCTGGCTCATTCGCCGACCGCTTCGACCGCCGCAAGATTTTGGTTTCGGTGTCTGTCCTCCAGGCATTCGCCGCACTACTTCTCCTTCTTCACTCCGTCGCTGGCATCTGGATCACCTTCGTTGCCCAATGCATCATTGCGGGACTTGCTTCCTTCGTCGGACCATGTACCAGTGCGTCAGTTCCCAACCTCACCGACAATGAAGAAGACTTGCGCAAAGCCAATGCATTATTCGGCAGCACATGGGGAGTCATGCTTGCGGTGGGTGCTGCACTCGGCGGAATTTTTGCAGCAGCCTTTGGACGCAATGCCGCATTCATCGCTAATGCGGTGTCATTCCTTCTCGCTACGGCACTTTTTGCAAATGTTCGCCGCCCGATGCAATCAGCACGCACAGAACAGCAATCTTCACGACGTGTACGCCCTCTTGCCGACATGAAGGAAGCGATTCTTGTTGCAAAGAAAGACCCCATCATCCTTGCCTTGCTGTGCTCAAAGATGACGTTCGCAGTTGGTGCGGGAATCGTGAGCCAACTCGCCGTGCTCGCATCAAACGTATTCAATGTTGGCGACTCGGGCCGTGGACTTCTTATTGGTGTTCGTGGTGTGGGGTCTGGACTGGGACCCATCATTGGCGCACGCATCGCCGGACGCGACATGGCGAAACTTCTCAAAGTCTGTGGTTATGCCGGAATCATTTTTGCTGTCTGCTACGTCGGAGCGGCACTGAGTCCATTCATCGGCATGGCAGCCGTGTTTATCGCTCTCGCCCACCTCAGCGGTGGTGCTCAATGGACTCTCTCCACACTCGGACTGCAGATGACCGCACCCGATCATGTGCGCGGACGTGTGATGGCGGGTGACATGGCTCTTGTGAGCACGATGATCGGCGTCACCAGCATCTTGGCGGGCATTACCTCTGAACTGATTGGAGTCCGCGCAGCAATTTTGGTCTTTGCTTCGGCTGCCGCATGTGCCTCTGTTGTTTACATTTTTGCAACGGCCGAAATTAGGAAGCGTCTGCACACTGCGCAGCAGCAGCAATAAGTCGCTCACGACGAGGGTCGCTGTCCGCAACAGTCATCATCGTGTTCATCACGTAGGAGAATCCCATCTCACGAGAAGGGTCTGCAAACGAACTCGAGCCACCCGCACCATCGTGACCAAAACTTGTCGGGCCAGCAAATGGTGTACGCGGACAATGCACCATGAAACCCATCGCAAAATCAGTTTCAGAGATGAGCACTTGATCCATCTCGCCCTTAGGCGTATTGCTCACAGTGGCACGTGCACGGGCGTCCTCGCCCAAGATGCGAACACCATTGACTTCACCGACAGTTGCTGCATAAATGCGCGCCAGTGAACGTGCATTACCGATGCCATTAGCACCAGGAATCATCGCACGATGCACTTCAGGCTTGTTGAAGACACCATTGCCGAATGCACCGTTGAGTCCGAGTGCTTCTGCACCCTTTGTGCCGGGCGCACTGCGCTCCATCATCAACTTTGCAACGTCTGGCGTGAACTTCGGAATCGGATGTGCCATCAAACGGGCAACACGTGATTCCATTTCTTCAGGCAGACCGATGTGGAACTCCGCACCGAGGGGTAACACGATTTCATCGCGAACAAAGCGACCGATGCTCTTGCCCGTTACCCGGCGAACTAGTTCACCCGCCAGCCACCCAAAGGTCAGCGCGTGATAACCGTGAGTGGAATCAACGGGAAAGCGTGGAGCAGTTGCCGCAAGTCGCGCAGTAACTGTGTCCCAGTCGAGCGCTTCTTCCAAGGTGATGTCCCCATCAACTGTGTACAAGCCGGCTCGGTGCGAAAGAAGTTGAGCAACAGTGACATCACCTTTTTCTTGCGCAGCAAACTCGGGCCAATACGTTGCAACCTTTTCGCCGTAGTCAAGAAGTCCTCGCTCCACACACATTGCAACAGCAATAGATGTGATGCCTTTCGTTGTTGAGAAGACAACTTGCAGAGCGTCGGCGTCATAGGGAACCGTGTGGTCCTTATCGCGCCAACCTCCCATGAGGTCAACAACACATTCACCACGGTGATACACCGCCACGCCTGCGCCGTGTTCCTCGCCTTTCTCAAAGCCTTCAAGGAATGCAGCGCGAACGGGCTCCCACCCTGACGCAACAGTGTCAACCGTGAGCAACGACATGATCAGCCGTCGATGATGGAGCGGAGTTTTGCGATCTGACCAACTGGGTCTGGTCCAACGGGGTTCACCGACAACACAGTGACTCCGGCTTCCTTGTACGCCGCAACGCGCTCCTTGATGAAGCCAGCGCTGCCAACAAGGTTTGCGTTCATGATCCATTCGCCTGGGATTGCCGCAGCTGCTTCGTCCTTCTTGCCATCCAAGTACAAGTCCTGGATTTCCACTGCTTCTTTTTCAAAGCCGTAGTCACGACAGACGTCGTTGTAGAAGTTCTTGCCACGTGCACCCATGCCACCGACATAGAGAGCCATATTCGGGCGCGCCATATCGAGAATCTTTGTTTGTGCATCGCCGGTCAATGACTCATCAATGGCCAACATGCCACCAGCTGAGATATCAAGACGCGGACGGTTTGGGTCACGCTTTGCAAGACCCGCCTTCAACTGATCGCCCCACACGTTGTGATAACGCTCTGGGTAGAACATGATCGGCAACCAGCCATCAGCCATCTCTGCAGTCGCTTCAACACTCTTGTCCTTCAGCGATGCCCACCAGATGGGGATGTCCTTACGCACTGGATGGTTGATGAGCTTCAATGCTTTACCGAGACCAGTTCCCTGGCCTGCTGGCAACGGAATCTGCACTGTCTTACCGTCGTACTGAAGTGCTTCTTCGCGTGCCCACACTTTGCGACACACTTCGATGTATTCCTTGATGCGTTGCATTGGCTTCTCGTATGGCACACCATGGAAACCTTCAATCACTTGTGGTCCCGATGCACCAAGTCCGAGAATGAAACGTCCATCACTGACGTAGTCACAACCGGCTGCGGTCATTGCCATGAGAGCAGCAGTACGTGAGTACACGTTGACAATGCCTGTACCGATTTCAACGCGATTCGTCTTTGCAGCGAGGTACCCCACCTGTGAAATTGCATCGAAGCTGTATGCCTCGGCGATCCACACCTGGTCGAGGCCGACCTTTTCCAGTTCAACAACTCGGTCGACTGCTTCTTTAAAACCACCGGAGTAGTTGATTCCCATTGACAGCTTCATGATTTCCCCCTTGGAACGATGAAAGAACCCTAGAACCCACAGGGCTGGGCGTGCGATTCGAGTGCCAAATCTCTAATTCGGTGCGACACTGCACTCCATGGAATTGACCCCGACTTCGCGCTTCATCACCCAGCGCGACGGGCTCAATCTGCGGGCCCTGGAGTGGTCTCGCCCCGAAGATTCCTCGGGCTCTCCCCTTCTCCTCGTTCATGGACTCGCCTCCAATGCCCGGCTCTGGGACGGCCCTGCACGCCACCTCGCCCAGATGGGACATGCAGTCACTGCCATTGATCTTCGAGGCCACGGATTCAGCGATAAGCCCGACCACGGGTATGAGATGACCACAGTTGTGGATGACATCGCCGACGTCATCCACGCTCTCTATCCGCAGCGATCAAGTGCTGGCAAGCCCATCGTCATCGGACAGTCATGGGGAGGAAACTTGGTGGTGGAACTTGCTCATCGTCATGGCGATCTCATTCGTGGCATTGTCGCGGTCGATGGCGGAACAATCGAATTGTCACAAGCATTCCCCCAGTGGGAAGAATGCGAGCGAACGCTTCGGCCACCGGCAATCGCAGGCATGAAATATGAACGACTGCGTTCCTATATTCGTGCGGCTCACACTGATTGGTCCGAAGAAGCTATCGATGGCCAAATGCACAACATGGAGCATCTCGAGGATGGCAGTATTCGTCCTCACCTCACGATGGAACGACACATCAAAGTGCTGTATGGCTTGTGGCAGCACATGCCGAGTGCATTGTGGGAGAAGATTTCTGTTCCTGTGCTCTTTACGCCAGCCGCAAAGCAGAATGACGACCACACTCGTGCAAAGCGTGCCCAAATTGCAACAGCACTTCGCGTCCTTCCTCGTGCCAAAGTTGAATGGTTTGAACCAGCTGACCACGATTTGCACGCACAATTCCCCGAACGATTCGCTGCCGTCGTCGACGACGCACTGACCACAGGATTTTTCTCATGAGCCTTCCGCGCATTCTCACCATCATGGGTTCTGGCGAAACCGCCCCGACCATGGTGTCGACCCACCGCTCTCTCACGTCACTCCTCCCGAAACCAGTGAAGGCCGTCTTGCTCGACACTCCCTACGGCTTTCAAGAAAACGCACCAGAGTTAGCAACGCGCGCAGTTGAGTACTTTCGCAACTCAGTCAATGTCGATATCGCAGTTGCAGGTCTTGTCCGTCTTCATGACACACACATTGCGGCGGACACGGTTCAAATTGAACGTGGACTTCGAGCTATCTCTGACGCCACCTACATCTTTGCCGGTCCCGGTTCACCAACATACGCGCTGCGTCAATGGAGTGGTTCCAATGTTGCCAGCAGCATTATTGACAAGTTGATGAATGGTGGCATTGTCACTTTTGCATCTGCTGCAGCTCTCACGCTTGGCAAAGTCACTGTGCCTGTGTACGAGGTCTACAAAGTGGGCCAAGATGTCCAGCGTCTTGACGGCCTCGATGTTCTCTCTGCCATCGGCATTAATGCCGCAGTGATTCCGCACTACGACAACGCTGAAGGCGGCAATCACGACACGCGGTACTGCTACCTCGGCGAAACTCGTTTGCGCATGTTTGAAAAGATGCTTGACGACGACACGTACGTCTTGGGTATTGATGAGCACACCGGACTTGTCATCGATCTTGATGCGGCAATTGCCAAAGTTGTCGGCAATGGAACTGTCACTCTCCGCCTTCGCGAAGACTCGTTCACCTACGAAACCGGCTCCACCATCCCCCTCGACACATTGCAGAACCCATGGCTCCTGCGCACATCTGCATCGGCCGAGTCATCGCATCAAAAGGGTGTCGGTATTTCTGGAGAGACAGTTGAGGCGCAGCCTGGTCAAGTTGGCGAAGGTAGCTCGCAGAGCGTTGAGTCCAACTTGGCTCAGGCTGGAAGCCTCGAACAGGAGCTCCAGATTCAGCAGAGTGCGTTTAACGATGCAATGACCGCACGCAATGCAGATGGCGCTGTGCGTGCATGCCTTGCGCTGGAACAAGCCATTCATGATTGGTCCGCCGACACTCTGCAGGGTGACATCGCAGACAAGGCTCGTGCTGCAGTGCGTTCAATGATCAGTGCTCTTGGCGACGCCGCAATTGGTGGAGTACGAAACCCACGCGATGTCGTTGCACCGTATGTTGAGGCCATGCTCGCCATTCGTGCAACTGTTCGCGCGGAGAAGCGTTACGACTTGTCCGATGTCATTCGTGACGCATTCGTCAACATTGGCATTGAAGTTCGAGACACCGCTACCGGTGTTGAGTGGGACTTGTAACCACTTCTATACGTGATGAATGTGCGCAATTCGCGAACGACCACGTAAGCCGGATACCGCGTACACCACAATAAACATCAGTGTGCCCACCAAGATGATGGTCGCGCTTGCAGACGTATCTAGGTGATACGCGAGGTTCATTCCAATAAATGCAGATGTTGCGCCTACAAGCGGAGAGATCCACAGCATGCGTGAGAACGAATTGGTCAGCATTCGTGCAACTGATGCAGGAATGACAAGCAATGCAGAAATCAACAGTGTGCCGATGACGCGCATTGTGACCAAGATTGTGAGCGACAACATTCCCATGAGAAGTGCTTCCACCCACGACACCTTGACGCCAGACACTTGCGCGACCTCTGGATCAAATGTTGCGAACAATAAGTGACGGTAGAGACCAAACACCAGAACTGCAGTCAGTATCGCGACAACGGAGACTGCGATGATGTCCACTGTCTGAACACCCAGCACACTGCCAAAAAGAACTGCTTCAATGCTCTTCTTCGCTTGGCCATACCTGTTGAGCAACGCAAGACCCATCGCAAATGAAGCTGTCGTTACAACGCCGATCGCAGCATCAGCTCCGATCAACCGGCGACGAGCAATACGGCCAATGATGATGCCTGAGGTAATACCCCAGATGCCTGCACCCACGAAGTAGTTCAACCCCATCACAGCCGATGCTGCTGCACCGCCAAAAACTGAGTGTGAGAGACCATGACCGATGTAACTCAGGCCTCGTAGCACAACGAAAACACCAAGTAGACCGCAAAGTGCTCCCGCAATCGTGGCTACAAGAATTCCGTTTGTGAAGAAGTCGTAGCGATATGGGTCGAGAATTCCGGCCAACATCATTTTCCTGCCTCGCCCATCTCACCTAAACGACGAGCCAAATTGTCTCCGCCGTTGTCGAGAACGATGGGCATGCCGCCGTGAATCAGAACTTCCATGGGCGCACCATATGTTTTTTCCAACACATCAGAATTCAAAACATCAATCGGTGAACCATCGGCAATCACTGACGTATTGATGCACACCAATCGAGGCAAGTGCGCTGCCAGACCATTGAGATCGTGTGTTGTCAGAACAATCGAAACTCCATCATCATGAAGGTCCGCAAGGAGATGCAGAACTTCATGTCGCGTCCGCACATCAACACCCGAGGCGGGTTCATCAAGCACCAAAAGTTCGGGGCGATGAAACAACGCACGCGCCACAAAAACACG
>CAEZWV010000032.1_pt1 | contig 21130 bp, 21 predicted proteins | sample 7265081 | NCBI WGS metagenome assembly CAEZWV01 (sample SAMEA6813891, study PRJEB35770) | uncultured Acidimicrobiaceae bacterium | biome: Freshwater; feature: Freshwater reservoir; material: water | place: Czech Republic | collected 2015-11-04 | depth 0.5m m
GGTACTACCCGCGCAGTTTTGACACTTCGATGATGCCTGGCTGAGCACGCAACTCAGCCAACACCGTCTCGGTTACTTCAGCAGTAGTGGCAATCACCATCAATGCTGTGCCCGGCTTGATGGCACGACCCACATCCATGTCGGCGATGTTCACGTTGTGTGCACCCAGCAGTGTTCCGACAAGACCAATCACACCTGGGCGGTCATCATTGCGCACAACCAGCATGTGATCCGATGGTGGTACGTCAGTGAGGTGATCATCCACCATGACAATATGCGGCTGACGACGAGGACCCACAAGAGTGGCCGCGATGCTGTGTGAGCCTGCACGCAACGTAATCAGGTTCACGTAATCGCTATTTGCTGAGGCTGCAGAAACATTGGTTTCTTTGACAGCGACCTTCTGACCCTCTGCAATCTGAGGAGCATTCACATACGTGACTGCATCTGCGTGACGAGCAGAGAAGAAACCCTTCAACGCCGACAGTGTGAGAATGCGTGTGTCGTACCCTGCGATTTCACCCGTCGCGATGATCTCAAGTTCTGCAACATCAGTTTCGGCAGCAGACGAGAACAAACGACCAAGACGCTCTGCCAATGGCAGGTACGGCTTCAAAGTTTCGTTGGCATCGGCAGCAGAAATATTCACTGCATACGGCACGAAGTCACCCGCCAACGCAAGAAGGATCTGGTCAGCAATATCGAGGCCCGCACGATCCTGAGCTTCTGTCGTGCTCGCACCAAGGTGTGGCGTTACGACAATGCCAGGAACATCAAATAACGGAGACTCTGTTGTTGGTTCCTTGTCGAACACGTCGAGAGCCGCACCAGCGATCACACCAGTCTTCACTGCTTCTGCAAGGTCCGCTTCGTTGATGATGCCACCACGAGCGACATTGATGATGCGTAGCGATGGCTTTGCCTTCTTGAACATCTCCTTGTTAAACAAGTTGATGGTTTCTTTGTTCTTGGGCAGGTGCACCGTGATGAAGTCAGAACGCTGCACCAAAGTGTCGAGATCCAACATCTCAATATTCATGGCACGCGCGCGCTCATCGGAGACAAACGGATCAAACGCAACAATGCGCATGCCGAATGCCGCTGCACGCTGTGCAACCAACTTGCCAATACGACCAAGCCCAACGACACCAAAGGTCTTGTCGAAAAGTTCGACGCCTTCCCACTTGCTGCGCTCCCAGCGGCCATCCTTCAGTGCGCTGTGAGCTTGCGGAACATTGCGCGCAACTGCCAACAGCATCGCCATGGTGTGTTCGGCAGCCGACACGATGTTTGACTCTGGGGCATTCGCCACCATCACGCCACGGCGGGTTGCAGATTCAACATCAACATTGTCAAGACCAACGCCAGCGCGACCCACCACCATCAAGGAGTCGGCCGCGGCCAAGAGAGCGTCGTCCACTTGGGTGGCGGAACGCACGATGAGCGCCTGAGCGCCCTTGATGGCGGAATGAAGCTGCTCGGGAGACAATCCGGTCTGCACGTCGACCTCATGGCCGGCGTCCCGAAGCTTGTTCAGACCGCCTTCCGCTAATTCTTCAGAGACCAGGATTTTTGCCATTCGTCAATTCTCTCGGTTTCGCCCGTAGATTCCGACATGGTTTGACATTCCGTAAAGACCTGTTCACAATTCCCCGAGGTTCCCATGAGTTATCCATTCCTTTCAGACGAGTGGATCCAGGCTGCGCGCGATATTCGACACAAATATGCCGATTCTGTGCCCCCCATCGAGATTCTCATCCGCATCAACGTGGTGACCACCAAGGTCCCCTTTGGCGACGGAAGCATCAGCGCCTACTTCGATACCTCAAGCGGAGCCCTCGACATGGAGCTCGGATCACTCGAAAGTGCAGATCTGACCATCACTACCGAATATGAGATTGCTCGTTCGGTCTTCGTCGACCAAGACCCCACTGCGAGCATGCAGGCATTCATGAGTGGCCGCATCAAGGTCGAAGGCGACATCACCCGGCTGATGGCGATGCAAACAGCACTGCCTCAAACGGATGAAGCCATTCAGGTAGCGGCAGAGATTAAAGCCATCACGGCCTAAGACTTACTGCTCTGCGAGACGCAATGCGGAGCGGTCTGTGGAGTTCAAACGAGTAGCAAGCGCTAAAGCACCCACAGATGTGACAGCACCCGACAGAAGCGCGTAGGCATAACTTTCGACTGTTCCCATGCCCGACAACATCTCATGAACAGAGATCATGACGGTCGACCCGAGAACAGCACCCATCTGGCTGAGAAGTTGTTGCATTGCGCCCGCGACACCAATCGACTCTTCCGGCGCGTTGTTTGACACCAGCGCACTCAGCGCAGGCCCCGCAATGCCGAAACCAATTCCTGACGCGCCAAGCCCCAAGACAACGATGAGGTCTCCTGCACCATCGCGGATCGTGCTGAGCAGAATCATCGACAGCACCATCAGCGCACAACCGATCGCGGCAGAGATTCTCTCCCCAACTCGCATTGTGAAAAAGCTGGCGAGTGGCGCAGTGATACTGAACAAGAGCGGTCGAGAGATGACAAGAAGACCAATGTGTGCCGCTGTCATTCCTAGACCGTTTTCCAACATTTGTGGAACAACGATGAAGCCGCCCATGTAGGCGAAGTTCAGCAACATCTGAATCACCATCGGCAACATCAAGTCACCTTGTCGCAGCCAACTCAGCGGCAACAGCGGTGCCTCGGCTGCTTGCTCTACTTTCACAAAGGCATAAAACGCAATAATCGAAGACACAAGCGTCGCAAGAACTGCCGGCGATGTCCAACCCCATGAGTGGCCACGGTTGATTGCGAGCAAAAACATCGTGGCGCCAAAACCCAATGTGACCGAACCCCAGATATCGAACTTCACGTTCTTCTCGCGACTTGTTTGTGGCAACAAATTCCACGCCAGAAGTGCAGCAATCAACAACATCGGAGTCTGAATGATGAAGATCATTCGCCAGCCGATGACATCAACGAGCGGACCACCCATCACAACACCAAGTACCGGTGCACCCGCGGTCACAAAGCTCCACAAACCCATCGGGCGAACACGCTCGTGTGGTTCAAACAAACGATTGATATATGCCATTGCTGCTGGTCCAGTTGCAGAGCCAGCAACTGCCGACATCAAACGGAAAAACACCATTGACGGCGCACTCCACGCAAACACTGTTGCGAATGCAAAAAGGCCAGAGAACGCAAGCCCGTAGACGTACACCTTCTTATGGCCGTAGAGATCGCCGATCTTTCCGTAGGCAGGCCCCACCACACCAAAAGCAAGCATCGGCCCCGTGATCGACCAGTTCAAAACGTTGACCGAGGAGTTCAAGTCGTCGGCAATTGTTTGCAGCGACACCACAAGAACAGTGATGGTGGAACTCGTTGTCATCAAACCCGTGAGGACCACAATGAGAGTGGCCCACTTTCGGGTAATCCCCATCTTGCGAGCAACTTTTCGAGGAAACATCATCGTCCAGGGAACGATGGAGACCTCATCAACGCCGCCTTGCTCAATCGCAATGGTCTTTCGACCGTGAGGAGGCTGCCCTTCGTTATCGCGGGATGAGGGGTTCATGGGGCAGATTACGAGGGTAATCCCCTATTGCTTGACCTTTGCAGCCATGGCGTTGAGAGCCGCTGTGAGTTCTGACACTCCCCACCGATCATTCTGCTCAACGGTCTCCGCGCGCTCCCAACTACGAACTCGTGTTACTTCGCCACCCTTCACAAAGAAGGTTTCGCCAGTGAAGTCGCACGCTGCTGATGCAAGATAGGCAACAAGTGGAGAAATGTTTGCGGGGTCCCACTCGTCGAACTGTGCAACATCTGTAGGAGCAGCAATGCGCTCGCCAAGACCAGGAGTTGCTTCCGTGAGTCGAGTTCGTGCAGCAGGCGCAATGGAGTTGCTCTTCACGTTGTAGCGAGCGAGCTCCTTCGCCAAAATCTGACTAAATGTTGCGATGCCTGTCTTTGCTGCGCCGTAGTTCGACTGACCAGGGTTTGCAAACAAACCAGATGTTGATGAAGTGTGCACGATGTTGCGTGGCTTCGTGACACCGGCCTTGTGCTGCTCACGCCAGTACGCAGCAGCCCACCGTGATGGTGCGAAGTGTCCCTTGAGGTGCACTGCAATCACAGCGTCCCATTCGGCTTCCGTCATATTCACCAAGACACGGTCACGAAGAATGCCGGCATTGTTCACAAGGATGTCGAGATCTCCGAATGCCTCAACAGCGGCATTGATCATGTGCTGGGCACCTTCCCAATCAGCAACATTGTCGTAGTTAGCAACTGCTTCGCCACCCATGGCAATAATCTCATTGACAACTTGCTGCGCTGGCGTTGCATCTGTGCCGGTGCCGTCATTGGCGCCGCCAAGATCATTCACAACAACTTTTGCGCCCTCTGCAGCAAACAACAATGCATGCTCACGGCCAATACCGCGACCAGCTCCGGTGATAATCGCAACGCGACCCTGTAATGCACCCATGATTTTCCCCTTGCATAGTTGGCGACCCCGCCGCCCATACCGAGATTAGGGGAAGGTGAGGTCGACGGTCTTACCGACGACAACGCGGGTGAAGTTACGGACAACTTTTCCGTCAATACTCGCCGACTTCAGTCCGCGATTCTTGTTTCCTGTCACCTCGCCAATGACCATTCCGTACTTTTCAAGGCGGGCCTTCACTGTTGCGAAGTCCTTGCCGTAGATGGTTGGAATCAATGTGGTCACTTGACCCTTTGACACTGTGAGAGTCACCGTGCCGCCACGCGCAAGTTTTTCACCAGCAGCAGGCAGCTGAATTGAGATCTGACCAGCAGGAATTTCAGGGTGGCCGAGCGTTGGAGCTTCAACAACGACAAGACCCATATCGGTCAGAGTCTTTGTTGCTTCTTCCAATGTCTTGCCCACCAAGTTCGGAATGTCACGCAATGCAGGACCTGACGACACATTGACCGCCACAGTGGTGCCCTTCACGACAGAGTCGCCAGCTTTCAATGTTGGTTGATCAGGGATGCTCCAGGAGACAACAACACCTGGAGCAATGACTTCATCAGGCAGATCAATTTTCTCCGCCTTCAGACCTAGTTCAGTGAGTGCTGCCGATGCAGCTTCGAAGGTGAGGGCATTGATCTCAGTCAACTGCGACAACGTTGGTCCTTCAGACACCACGAGAGTCAAAGTGCTTCGCTTTGCAACATTCACACCAAGGACAGGGTCCGTGCTGATGATTTGACCGGCTGCAACAGTGTCGCTGCGCTCTTTCAGAACTTCGACTGCCCAACCAAATTGTGACACCTGATTACGTGCCTCTGCTTCGGTGAGACCAACAAGTTGAGGAACAGGGTTCTTCGGATTCAGAACAGTGAAGTATGCGCCCGCACCAACTCCAGCGATCAAGACAAGAGCAACTGCGGCGATGATGAGACGACGACCCCAACGCTTCTTTGGTCGAACCACTTGTGTTGTCTCATCTTCGGCAGCAAGTGCAGACAATGTGTCGGCATCCAACACGATGGGGCCAGTGTCATCGCCACCAATTGTGATTGGAGTGATCACTCCATCAGTGGAATCAATGATTGCAATCGGAGTTGGGCCAGTGGGCGCATCAACCTTTGGCGTGGTGCGAATCAGGATTGGTTCATTCGTGTTTGAGTCACCTGTCGAATCAACTGCAACAGCATCCGACGGTGGAGTCTCTTTCGGCGTTGTGGAATCTGATTCCACGTCATCAAACATTCCGCCACCAACAATGTCAATGGGTGTTGGACGCGCCATCTTCTCTGCTGCTTGCACCAACGCCTGACCCATCTCACGTGGAGAGAATCTTTCATTTGATTCAGGGCGACCAGCACGTTCAAGAACTTGAGCAAGTGCACCGAAGTCGGCGCTCACTGGCAACAACTTGCCTGCGCGATTTGTGAACGCTGCAGCAACTGTGTCGGCAGTGAACGGCACCTCACCGGTCATCGCTTCAATCAAGATGAGCGCCAGCGAGTAGATGTCAGACGATGCTCCGCGAGCTCCACCTTCGGCGAGTTCAGGAGCCGAATAGATGGCCTGCTCGAGACCCAAGGAATCGAGAGTCTTCAGCGGTGCACCAAAGCCGACAAGACGGACTCGCTTATCAAGACCGAACACCAAGCGAGATGGACGGAGGTCTCCGTGAGTGATGCCCACCTTGGCCGCCGCATCAAGTGCACGGCAGACGTCAACACCAACAATCAGGGCTTGTGAAGGGGTCAGACGACGTCCACGGTCGAGGAACTCACGAAGGGAGCCGCCCGAGAGGCGTTCACCCACGACATAGACGTACTTCTCGCCGTCAAGGATTGCCTCACCGTGATCGAGGACAGTTTCAATACAAGGATGACGAAGGCTGCTTGCGATGTCTGCCTGCTGCTCAAAGGCGCTCTGAGCGTCAGCAGGGGTGGTGGAGCCCAGCGCTGGGTCAACAAGACGAGACAGCGGAACGACACGGACGGACACTTCCTCGTGCGAGGACAAATCGGTGGCGTCGAATTGTGTGGCTCCGGATGCCGACTGAGTGGCTTCGCCCCTGGCTTGGTCGAGCTGGTAGCGCCCGCCCAAGACGGTGCCCGGCATATTCTCTGGGTCCCTCATGACCCCACAGAACCTAGCGTCTCAGGCCTGATGAGGTGTATCGAGCGGCAAAATCAGACAGAATGGGGCCGTGAAACGCCCAATTAACAAGCAATTGCTCCTCGTGAGCGTTGGAGTCGCCTTTGGGCTAATCCTCATCGGAATGGGCCTCCAGAGCGCCACTACTGGCCGAGAGGCCCAGAACATCCCGGCCGTCATCGAAGATATGCGCCCAGGCCCAGGCGACCAGGTGGTGCAGCAGGCGCAGGTCTCTGTTGACTTCGTCGAAGGGTACGAAGCCAGTCTCGAGATCGACGGCATTGCCCTTGAGACGACTCGCCTCGATGAATTATCCGCCGAGGGAAACAGCTCGCTTGAGCCAGGAGCCCAAGTCGAGATTCCCCCCACCGCCATCTATGACCCCGGCAACTACATCATCAGTTTCACCCCGCAAGAAGGAGCACCCATCGAGGTGTTCACTCAAGGCGTTCACACGGCAACGGTGACGTACTGGAAGATTATTGACGGGAAGGCGAAGGCGCGTTCCTTCACCTGGGAGTTCGAAGCGAACTAACTGTTCGGAAGCTCTTCGAGCATTCCTAGGAAAACCGATTCAGAAACGATTCGAATACCAATTTCGCGAGCTTTCTTTGCCTTACCTGACATTGAGTCGGAATCGGCTACGACCAGCACATCCAACTTCATTGAAATTCCAGACTTAACAATCAACCCACAGTTGACGGCTCTGTCAGAAAGTACTGGCCGAGGGAGCGACATTTCTCCCGTGAAGCAGACTGACGCTCCGGGAGGGAGTCCCGAGGTACGTCCAATAGGCATCTCTTTCGACCCCTTGAATTCCAACAGTTCTTTCCATTCAGAGACACCCAACAAAAGGGCAACTTCAGAAAGATCTTTCATCTCAAAATCACTAACCACACCATCTCTCAAGGCAATCGCACAGAGATTGGCTACATAGGCAGCATGCAGTCCGGCGACACGGTCCCGTGAAAGTCCTAAATCAGTTGCGAAATCAATTAGGTATTCAGCTTCTGATTGATCAATCTTTCGATCCTCGAGCACATGGTCAAGCACATTCAAATACTGAGCAACACTGACAGCCGAGGCAACACTCGAATCTCCCTGAGGAGGCAACATCTCAATCAATGACGCGAGGTACGTTGATTCCTTCTCACGGGGACTGGACACACTCTCACGTGGCAATACCCAAGTTGATTGCAAATTGACCTCGCGAAAACTACATGGCGTCGGAAGAAGTGGAACATCCACTTCAGACAACACTGCATGCAAAAGTCTTGAAGCCATCCGTGCGTCATCTAATGCGGAATGTGCGTTGCCTACATCGATGCCAAAAAATTCACAGCAGTCACCTAAACGTCTCGGTCCTCGGGGATATCCCGCATACATCAACTTCAGCGTGCAAAGTGACTCAACATCTACATCCGCAATACCGCATCTTCCGAACTCGGATAGTAAAAACCTTGTGTCAAATGCAGCATTGTGTGCCACGAGTACGGCACCGTCCAACATCTCCAGCAGCCCGCCAAGAATTTCCCCAAATGATGGCGCACCTGAGAGCATGCCAGCGGTAATCCCGTGGATATCCGTTCGACCAACATCTCGATTTGGATTCACTAAAGACGAGAACTCTCGAAGAACATTCCCGTCCGAGTCTGTCCGCACTACAGCAACTTCAATTACTCGATCCAGTGTGCTCGACAATCCAGTTGTTTCGAAGTCAAGTGTTGCAAACTCAACAGCCATAGAGACAACTTACTCGGCAAAGAATTTTTCTATTGCCTTCTTAGGAGCATCTGCCTCTTCGGGTGAAATGAGCAAAAGTCTTCTAAGTACCACTTGGTCTGACAAGCCCGCCCAATTCGCACTCAATTCAGTTTCGACAAAGAACTCGCCAAGAGAGAGTTCTGGCATATCGTCATTACTTCGAGACTTGTTCGAGTCTTCGAAGGCATTCCCTAAAGCGCGGAGAATCACAATTGATTTCGGTGGTTGAAGTTCGAGTGTCGGGTTTGTTGCCAAGCACATCGCATCTAAATGGAGCAGCAGTTCCTCATTTGTTCTCGGCTTATCGGCAAGCGAAGAGAACAAATCTCCATATCCACTTGAACGTGTTTCTTCCAATGCACCGAGGGTCGCGAACAATGCTCCCAACATCTTTCCCGCGAACCGAACAGCAGACTCCGACTTAGTTGGACGACGGACAATTTTTGGAAACTCAATTAGCGAAGTGTTCGAATTCGTAAGGCCCAGAAGTAAATTCACTTTTTCTAAATCAACTGTTGGCTCAAAAATCGAGGCGATTGCAGTGGTACGACGCCCAGCAATCTGTGAGGCAGCATCGTCAAGTTCACTCCACATTGCATTAAGCGCTAGGGATAACTTCTGCCATTCCCAATACATGTAAACAGAATCATCAAAACGCATTCCGAGAGCATCTCGAATGGCTTCATGAAACAAGAGCCCCTCATCATTCGGCCTCTTCCCCAACTTCACCGAGCCATAAGGGATAAAGCCCTTTTCGTTGAGTTTCACCTGCGCTGCCTTTAAGAGATCATGAGAGTTCACTTGGCACCACCACTCGGCAACTCACCTGTGAGAAGAAAAAGGTCGAACTGTTCCCCGTCGATGACCGGGATTCCTAGATCTTGAGCCTTCTTCACTTTTGGAGCCGCTGCTTTCTCGCCAGCCACTAGCACCGTTGTGTTCGACGAGACGCCTGAAGCAGCCTTGCCACCATGCGCCTTGATCACTTCCTTCACTTCATCTCGTTGGTATTTGGCCAACTTCCCTGTCACCAAAATTGTGTGCCCTTCGAGGGTAGAACCAAGACTCACTTTGGGAACATTGTCAAAGGCAACACCAGCGGCACGTAATGACTCCACCATGTCCACATTTGATGGAACTGCAAGCCACCTCTGAATTGATGCGAACACAGCATCACCAACACCATCAATTGCATGCATTTGTTCTTCCGAAGCACCCAAAATTGAGTCGAGATGTCCAAATTGTTCAGCTAACTGATCGGCAACGACCGGGCCCACATGTTTGATACCCAGCGACGAAAGAACTCGCGCAAGCGTTTGTGATCGAGATTTATCAAGTTCAAAGATCAACTTTGCTGCGCTCGTGGCCGAGAAAACATCGGTAGATGCCAGATCATCAAAAGTCAACTTGTAAAGATCTGCAACCGTCCGAACTTTTCCAGCATCTGCAAGTGCGATAACAGTGGTGTCACCCAGACCCTCAATGTCCATCCCACCACGAGCTGCGAAGTAAATAATCTTCTGTTGACTTTGGTGCGGACATTCAGAGTCAACACATCGAGTGTCTGCTTCTTCCTCTGACTTTGTCAACTCGGATTTAAGAGGGCATGGGCATGTCGTGGGGAATACCCACGGTTGAGAATTCTTCGGGCGTTTGCCCAATACGGGGCCAACAACCTCAGGGATGACATCTCCTGCTTTACGCACCACAACCGTGTCACCAGGACGCACATCTTTTGCGGCAACCTGATCACGGTTATGCAAAGTGGCCTTCTCAACGTATGAACCACCAACGAATACTCGTTCTAGATCTGCAAATGGCGTAACACGTCCTGTACGCCCTACAGACACCTTGATGTCTTTCAGAATCGTGTGTTTCTCTTCAGGGGGAAACTTGAACGCAATGGCCCACCGAGGCGCACGTGATGTGAAGCCCAACTGTTCTCGCTGGCTGAGATCATCAACCTTCACAACAGCGCCATCGATCTCATATCCGAGCTCATGTCGACGCTCTTGCCATTGACGGCAGAACGCAACAACTGCATCAATGGAATCAACAACAGTGATTTCTGGATTCACAGGGAAGCCAAGACCGCCAAGAAACTCAATCGTTGCGTGGTGACTGACGAACTCAGGACCATCGACAACTTCACCCAGTTGATACGACCACAAAGACAAATCTCGTTGTGCAGTAATCGTCGGGTCTTTCTGACGAAGACTTCCTGCTCCCGCATTGCGCGGGTTTACAGGAACTGCAAGTAGTGCGCGATTGTTTGCAAGCCGTTGCAGATTCTCTGCTTCACGCTCTGCTTTTAACTTTTCAAAGGCAACAGTGGACATGTAGATCTCACCGCGCACTTCGATGACAGAAGGAGATCCCTTCCCCAATTTCTTTGGCAATGAAGAAATTGTCGCGACATTGGCGGTGACATCTTCTCCGACCTTGCCATCGCCACGAGTAGCAGCCTGCACCATGACGCCGTTCTCATAACGAATTGAGATCGCGAGGCCGTCAATCTTTAACTCGCATACGTATCGCACCGGCTGATCGCCCAGCCCTTTTACGATGCGATCACCCCATGCACGAAGTTCGTCTTCGTCCATCGCGTTATCAAGACTCGTCATCGGCACGGCATGCACAACCGGATCAAAGGTTGTGACAGCAGCAGCAGCGCCGACTACTTCAGAAGGGCTTTCCGCATCCGAGAACTCTGGGTGTTTCGTTTCAAGATCTTGTAGTTCACGAATGAGCGCGTCGTATTCAGCGTCGCTGACTTCAGGACTGTCTTGTCCGTAGTACAGCTCGTTATGAGTGCGGATGAGCGTGCGCAGTTCCTCAATTCGTTTACGGGGTGAGGGTGTGCGCGCCATTGCCTACAAACTACCCAAGGGGTACGGCGTGGGAGATTCTTATCCCTGAGTGAGCCGAGAAACTGTGGACTCGTCGGCCACTTTCTCGCTGAGTTTTTGAGCAAGGGCAAAGACCCGCTCTGCAACTCCATCTGCGTGGGTACCCAAACCACACGCAGGCGTCACGTAACTACGACGGCGCAGAAGGTCGGCGCTCACACCGGCCTGTACCAATGCGCACATCGACTCCATCAGCAACTTCCATGAACGTTCCGGATTAATGGAGATAGGTCCATCGGTACGAACAGCACCCCATGCAATATGACCGCCATGTGCAAGATGATCACTAATGCGACTTGCGGCAACCAACATCTCTGACATCTCTTCTTGATTGTTCGCATTCGGTACCGGAACAGAAATGATGTTGGCACCTGTTGCCAAAAGCACTCCCCAATCAATGCTCGCGCAACAGTGAACACCACTGATATTGCGCGGCTCGACGGCAGCAAGAGCACCAGAGATCAAGTCAATGATGTATTCCACACCCACGCAGTATCCAGGCTCAAGCGCTTCAGCAAGTGATGGTTCATCCAACACAATGATTTGTGTGGCGTCTCCGCAGACACGAGTGACTTCTTCTTCTAATGCAAGGACGTGAGAACGAACTGCTTGCAATGCAAGTGGGAAAGCGATTTCAGGCTCAAGACCGAGACGCAGTAAAGCAGCACCCAAAGTGACTGGCCCAACAAACTGCCATTTCACGGTTGAAACATCACGGATGTTGCGTTGAGCAAACTCATCAAGAAACTCTTTGAACGCGCCATAGGAATCAGACTCAAGATCAGTCGTAATGAATTGATCAACATCTAGATGAGCTACATCAACACTGATTCCCCCGTATTGACCCACCGATACGCCTTCGATGCCAACAAGAGCTTGCGCAATCATGCCTTCAGCCGGCGAACGGCGAGGCAGAGATGGAATCGTGACAATGTCGGTCGACGACCACACGAAATCAAGCGCCTCAGACACGCTGCGATGAGGGAGGCTGCCGATTCCGAATGTTGCGCCTGGTCGCTCATGCGATCGCTCTGTATTCACGGTGCCTCCCTTCTGTGCTGATCGGCGAAAGTGCCTGACTCATTGGTAGCAGCATGGGCTCAGCCGATACGAGGCGGGGAATGCAGTCATTTGTCCCCTTTTGAGGCAGGCTAGAGAGATGCCACAGGTATCGAAGGTGAACCCCAAGACCACCATCATCGCCAGCACTTTGGCGACATGGATCCTCCTCGGTGTGGCTGCACCGTGGCAACAACTTGCCGACGACTACTCCTTTTCGGTCGGCATTGTTCTCACCGTCTGGGGCTGGCTCTTCTTCCTTGCAGTCGCTATCGGCATCTTGGTGCCTTCACCTATCTCACTAACTGTCACGAAAGGCATCACGCCTCTCACACTCTTGTGTGCGTTCCTTGCGACGTCTCCTATCGGCATCTTTGGAGCACTCGCTGCGTTCATCATCACCTGGTCAGCCCTATTTGCAGATGTCATGGTGCAAGGCAGTGCTTATGGCGAAGAAACACGCTTCGCGTTACGGACTCCGGTTCCGCACTGGGCACCGAGCGTCGTTGCGTGGGGTCTGCTCGCAGGGTCTTTCCTCGGCGGCACCCTTCTCATTGCTGCGTCCAACTATGTCGTTGGTGCACCACTACTCGTTATTGGTCTCGTCCTCGCCCGAACAGTTCCTCGCCGACTTCATCTGCTCTCTCGTCGCTGGCTGGTCATTGTTCCTGCAGGCATCGTTGTGCATGATCACCTTGTTCTTGCTGAAACCATGATGAATATGCGCAGCAAAATTCTGTCCATCACCAAAGTCGATGTCTCGGGTGAAACTGCTGATTTCACCGGTGGCGTCGCCGGGCCGCGTATTGCAGTTCACCTCACAGAGTCTGACAAAGTTGCTCTGTCAAAAATCACGGCGAAAACTTTGGGGACTGCGAACGCCCTCCATGTCAAAGCATTTAGTTTTGCGCCACGTCGAGTTGATGCTGCTCTCGCTGCGATTCGCTGAACAATAAAGAGCTCTAGGGTGCGACTATTGCGCCGCCAAGAACAACCTGATCTGCTTTGTCGTAGAACACAACTGTTTGTCCCGGTGCAATCCGACGATTCGGTCGTGCCCACACCATGCGATATTCCCCGCCATGGCACTCAATGCGGGCCGCTGCACGTTCGCCATGTGCACTTCCCTGCACCAGCACTTCACCGTTAAGAACAAGTTGTTCATCTTCTTTGTGCGGCCACACCATGTTCCTGAGATTCTCAGATTCAACAAACAAACTTGCTTCATCACCAACAGTGACGCGACGCGCTGGAACATCAACTGCAACCACATATCTCTTGTCGCCACCACCAAGGCCCAGACCACGACGCTGACCCAAGGTCACAAGTTCCACAGCAGAGACTTCGCCTACTTTGGCGCCGGACTGATCAACCACCTCGGCGGCATTAAACGAGAGGCGAGGTTCGAGGAAACCAGCACGACCGATGGTGCTTCCAATGAAGCACACGTCTTGGCTGTCGGGCTTCGTGGCAGTACGCAATCCGAAATCAACACCTAACTGACGAACATCTGACTTCTGCATAAAGCCCACAGGGAACATCATGTATGCAAGGTCTTCGCCCGACAGCATGTGAACGACATAGCTCTGGTCTTTCAGGGCGTCCTCACCACGGCCCACACGCAACACACCGCTGTCGTCAACGATGCGGGCATGATGCCCCGTCGCAACAGCGTCAAAACCTAAGGCGCGCCCGCGTTCGATGAGGCGATCAAATTTCAGATGTCGGTTGCATTCAATGCATGGATTTGGCGTGGTGCCGGCGACGTGAGATGCCACATACGGGTCCACCACGTGCTCGTTGAATTCTTCGGAGAAATTAAAGACCAAATGATCAATGCCCAATTGCTGAGCAACGCGACGCGCATCGTCAACATCAGAGACAGAACAGCAACCCGTATCGCTTTCTCCGCCCCACAAACGCATGGTCACGCCCACCACATCATGGCCTTGATTACGAAGCACTAATGCTGCGACGGAGGAATCGACTCCGCCTGACATTGCAAGAAGAACTTTCATTTCTTTGCCACCGCCATTAATCGATCAGCTGCAGCCACTGTTGCATCAACTGCCTTCGTGATGTCTTCACGAGTTGTGGTGTGCCCAAGACTAAAACGCAATGAACCGTTGATACGCGAACGCGGAACATTCATCGCTGCAAGCACGTGAGATGGTTCCATTGCTCCGCTTGCACATGCCGATGCTGCTGAGACACACACATTTTCTGTATCCAAGAGATAAAGAATTGATTCGCTCTCCAAGCCATCGAGGCACACATGCGCAGTGCCGGCGACGCCCACACCTGGCTGCAACGTAGGAACTGCGCACGAAATACGTGACGTCAGTCCAGCAACCAACTCATCACGCAAGGCACCAAGGCGTGTGACCTCTGCATTGCGATGTTCATCGGTCACGGCCAAGGCAACTGCAGTACCCACAATGCCGGCGACGTTATGCGTGCCACTGCGGCGATCGCGCTCCTGGCCACCACCAAGAATGAGTGGTTCAAGATGCACGCCCTCGCGCACCACCATCACACCCATGCCTTTTGGTCCACCAAACTTGTGTGCCGACAATGTGAGCACGTCAACGTGTGGCCAGATGGTGCGAAGATCAAGCCAACAAGCAGCCTGCACAGCATCAGTGTGGAGCACTGCATTTTCCGCACGACCCTTCACTGCGTGCGAGATGTGTTCGAGGTCGTTGATGGCCCCCGTTTCATTGTTGACAGCCATGACTGAAACAACACTCACGTCGGTCATTGCGGCAAGCGTCTCGCGCATGACATCAGGACTCACTGGGCCTTGTTCAGTCACAGGAATAACAGTTCCGTTCACGTGTTCAACACAATGCAACACCGCATGATGTTCAGACGCGGCGCACACGGCCGTTCCACCATTGCGTCGCACTGAACCCAAGATTGCGGAGTTCGCGCCTTCTGTTCCACCACTGGTGAACACAATTTCTCCGGGGCGACAACCGATCAATTCCGCGATTTGATCACGCGCTTCATCAATGGCGCGTCGGGCCTCGCGCGCGAACCTGTGCGACCCAGACGGATTCGCATACATGACATCGCCAAATGGCTCCATCGCCACATGTGCTTCCGGCCGAAGTGGAGACGTGGCGGCATGATCTAAGTACACATACTCAGACCTGGGCGCAGATGACGTCGTCATGGCTTCTCAGGCTACCGATGCGCCATCAGACGAACCGCCGTGGTGGACTATTGAGATGAGTGCCAGCGACAATCCCTATGGAATCGAAGGGTACGACGCTGCCACCTATGGCGAATCCTTTGCTGACGTCTACGACGATTGGTACGCCGACCTCAACGACGAGGACTTCATTTCCTCCGTTGCGGCATCCCTACCCGCTCACGATGCCCACATTCTCGAGTTGGGCGTTGGCACGGGTCGCCTGATTCGCCAGCTCCGAACATTGCGCCCGCACCGCAACGACACCATCATTGGCGTCGATTCGTCTGAGGCCATGCTGGCGATTGCGCGAACCGCGGAGCTTGGGGCGAACACCACATTGCTGAACATGGACTTCTCGCAGTCACTCCCCGACGGACCCTTCGATGCGGTCTTTGTCGGATACAACACCTTCTTCAATCTGCCCACAACCGAAGCGATGCAGCAGTGCCTGACCCTTGTCGCATCTCGACTTCAACGCAGTGCGTTCTTCCACGTTGATGTCGTTCATCCTCAACCGTCGGGCGAAAGCGATCACATGCGCATCCGCACAATGACTACTGGCGAAGTCGTCCTCAGTATCAGTCGTCATGACGAAGAGGCCCAACGCATCACCGGCCAATTTGTGCAATTCACGAACGGCCAACAAACACGTCTTCGTCCGTATTCGGTTCGGTATGTGAATCCTCAGCAATTGGACGACCTGGCACAGACTGCAGGTCTTCGACTGGTCAGTCGTCACGCCGATGGCAACCAAACCCCCATCGCCCCCGACTCTGACCGCCACGTCAGTCGGTACACAAAGGCTGATTAGCCAAACACTGGGTGAACTCCACCCATTCGCCTGAAAGGGCACGTATCCTGAAAGCACCGTGAGCCAGTTACGTTTGAACCTTCTTACTGGCCGATGGGTCACTGTGGTGCCCGATCGTGCCAATCGCAGTACCGATTTTGCGCCGCGCGCACTCCAAGTGGAAAGCGGCCCGGAGCACGAGTGCCCCTTCTGCCCGGAATACTCAGACCCCGACCCTTCACTTCTCGAAAATGCAGATGCATCTGGCACATGGCAAAGCCGAGTCGTGGCCAACCGTTTCCCTGCATTCGTTGGTGATGAATCACTCGCCGTGCGCAACCTTGGTCCCGTGCATGTGATGGCGGAAGCAAGTGGCACTCACGAAGTGTTCGTGTTCTCCCCCGATCACACCAATCGTCTCGACATGTTCTCTGACGAGAAGATTCGCGAATTGATGTTGACTCTTCGCAGTCGCTTCATTGCGCACAAGAACACTCCGAACATTCGCTACACACAAGCAATTGTGAACCATGGACGTGAAGCCGGTGCCTCGTTGTCGCACCCTCACGGTCAACTTCTTGGTCTTCCCTTCGTTCCAGGCGAAATTCTTGAAGAAGAACGCGCATTCGAACGCTTTAAGGGTGGCTGCATCGTCTGCACCACCGCAGAAGCAGAATCTCATAGCGAGCGATTCGTTCTTGACAACGAACATGCCGTTGTTGTGTGCCCGTTCTGGAGCTCTAGCCCGTACGAATTGTTGATCATGCCAAAGGATCACCATCGTCATCTCCCAGATTCGACAGAAGATGAACTCACTTCAGTGGGCATCGCGATTCGTGATGCGCTTGCTCACCTCGTTGCACGCCTTGGCGACATCGCATTCAACTTGGTCTTCCACACTGCTCCATCGCATCACGAAGGCATGTACCACTGGCACGTGCACCTTTGGCCGAAACTCACCACCGCTGCCGGTTTTGAGCGCGGTACTGGCGTGATGATCAACATCATGCCTCCCGAGACTGCTGCGGCAGAACTGCGCAACGTCGCAGTGCAGGCATAACGCAGTGAGCATTCGCGTTTCCATCGACATCGCAGCACCCGTGCAAAAGGTGTGGGACATCGTTGAGCCCATTGAACGCCACATCGACTGGATGGCCGACGCCGTAGCGATTCGTTTTCAAACGGAGCAAACTCGCGGCACAGGAACCAAGTTCTTCTGTGACACCAAAGTGGGCCCCATCAAACTTGTCGACGTAATGACCATCACTGCATGGGAGCCCGGCAAAGTCATGGGTGTGACTCACACCGGAGTCGTCACTGGCACGGGCGAGTTCACCCTTGAAGCCATTGACGCTTCGAACACTCGCTTTACGTGGACAGAAAAGCTCATATTTCCGTGGTGGCTCGGTGGTCCTCTCGGTGCTTTCGTGGGCGGTCAGATTGTGATGAAAGCAATCTGGCGTCGCAATCTGCGCAAGCTCAAAAAGCTCGTCGAAGCCGCCTAACGGCGTTCGCTACACGAACAAGCGAATCAGCGCTGTGGTGCCAACACCAGCGATGATGATGACCACGAACGGCAACTTGCGCCATGTGGCAATGACAGCCACTGCTAAGCCTGCTGCACGCGCGTCGATACCCAATTCCTGACCCACCGTAAACGTGTCCTTTGCAATGAGGCCCGCCAGCAACGCTGCAGGAATCAACAAGAGACAACGCTCCAACACCGGTGGCATGACCCAGTGCCCGATGATGACACTGCCCAGCAACTTCAAGAAGTACGCCGCTGCTGCAAGGCTCAGGATGAGTGTCCACGTCATGATGCTGTCTCATTCTCTTGAGACTGTGGCGCGAGGCCAAACAACATGCCAAATGCCGAAACCAAAATGGGTAAACCGATGGGCATGAACGGCGCTAACGCCACTGCGGCAATTGCACCAAAGATCGCAGCGCGGCGTCCTTGCTTCGTCTGCAAATGAGACGCCACCATTGCGGTAAACATCACAGGAAATGCAACGTCTAATCCGAAATCACTGGGGTTAATGCTCGAACCCAGCAGTGCACCCAACAATGTGCCCAGGTTCCAGCACGCATACAAAATTGCACCCGAGATCCAGAAAGCAGTGCGTCGAGTTGCAGGATCAGTTTCTGCGGACACAACAGCGGTTGTTTCATCAATCACCCACTGCGCACCAAGAAGCCGCGACGGCAGTGAACCACCACGCAACACCGGCGCCATCGCCAACCCGTACACCGCATTGCGACCAGCAAGGAGCACTGCCCCACCGAATGCACTCGCAGGACTTCCTCCTGTTGCAATCACACTCACCGCAGACATCTGCGATGCACCCGTGAAGATCAGTAATGACATGGCACACGATTGCGGAACGCTTGCACCAGCAGATACTGCAAGCACGCCAAATGACAGCCCAAAGATGATGAACGCAACACCGATCATCAGTGATGCAGAAATGAATCGACGCGCGTGTGGTGCGCGGAAATGATGCATGGGTTAGCGACCTGTAAAGGTTGCCTTGCCCGGGCCGTTCTCAAGGAAGCTCTTCACACCAATCTGGCTGTCTTCCGTGCGGAATACTTCTTCGAACGCAGCGAGTTCTCCGGCAAGACCAGTTGCGATGTCGGTTTCAATTCCTTCATTCACCACGCGCTTAATGATGCGCGCAGCAACTGACGCTCCCGATGAAATAGATCCGGCGAGTTCCAGTGCTCGAGCCATGAGTTCTTCTGGTTCCACTACTTCGTCAGCAAGACCAATACGCAATGCCTCTTCAGACTTCACTTGACGACCTGTGACCATGAGTTCCTTAGCGCGGCTTGCGCCCACAACGCGCGGGAGACGTTGCGTGCCACCACCACCAGGGATGATGCCCAACAGGATCTCTGGCTGACCAAACACTGCCTTGGTGGACGCAATGCGATAGTCGCACGCAAGTGCGAGTTCACACCCACCACCCAATGCGTAACCACTAATGGCAGCGATCACCATGGCAGGAATATCAGCAACTGCATTGAGAACGGCATGGAACGCAGCCCCGATGACGCGTGCATCATCAGCACCGCCGAACTGCGAGATATCTGCACCAGCAGCAAACAAACGATCGCCACCAGTGATGACAACTGCTCCGGCAGGAGTTGTCGTGAGTTCTTGCGCAACTTCCAGCAAGCGACCCAGCAACTGTGTGGACAACGCATTGACCTTCGGCGAGTTCAACGTGACGACAGCAGTGCCGTTCTCCAAACGCTCGAGCAAAACAAGATCTTGATTCGACATACCTATGCCCCCACACCCTTCAACATTTCATCGGCCGCTGACCATGGGTCAATGGTGCGACCAAGAACTCCGTCTTGTAACGACTCCCATTGGTCACCCGTGCAAATTTCACGTGCACGAAGTTCTAAACGACGCGCAACAATCTCACGAAGTTCTTCACGCAATCGGAAGTCACGGCGCTTCTGCAATTCACCACTTGTCTCGATAATCGAGCGATGCTCAACAATGGCATCCCACAGCTGTGTGACACCTTCACCCGTATTGCCGACGGTGGCAATGATGGGTGGACGCCAAGCATCATGTGCAAGGTCACTCAGTTCCAACATCTGCTCAATATCGCGACGTGTTTCTTCCACGCCTTTACGGTCTGCTTTGTTGATGACAAAGATGTCCGCAATTTCCATGAGACCAGCTTTGTTCGCCTGCACAGAGTCGCCCCAGCCGGGGTTGAGCACAACAACAGTGGTGTCAGCTTTGCCGGCGATTTCTACTTCCACCTGGCCAACACCAACGGTCTCTACAAGAATCCACTTGCGACCAACTGCATCAAGCATGCGAATTGCTTCAGGTGTGGACAACGACAAACCACCCAAGTGACCGCGTGTGGCCATCGAACGAATGAAAACGCCAGGGTCGGTCGCATGGTCTTGCATGCGTACTCGGTCACCCAAAATGGCTCCACCGGTGAATGGAGATGACGGATCAATTGCAAGAACTGCAATCTCTAACTGCATCGAACGCAAGTGCTTAATGACTGCACTCGTCAGTGTGCTCTTGCCAGCTCCAGGCGCACCAGTGATTCCCACCGTGTATCCCTGGCCACCACGCTTGTATGCCATACGGCCCACTTCGCGAGCCACAACATCACCACGTTCAAGAAGAGACAACACTCGCGCCAACGCAGCACGATCCCCCGCGCATGCAGCATCAAAAAGTTCAGTCGGGCTGAGATTGCGGCGGCTCATTTAGGCGACCTGAACAACCTCGGTCACACCATCGATGCGATCTTTCATGATGCGCTCGATTCCGGCCTTGAGTGTTTGATCAGACGCAGGACATGTCGTGCAGGCACCAGTGAGAGTCACCGTCACAATGCCCGAGGATTCATCTACTTCGCGAAGGATGATGTCGCCACCGTCGGCCTGCAACGCGGGCCTGATGACTTCAATTGTCTCTTCGACTTGCTGACGCATTGTCATGTCGTCCTCCAATACCAGTAAGACGATACCCACCTGGGAGCCCCGCTCGCCTAACCTCGGGAACATGTTGGCGCATCAAGGTGGATGGGACGAGTTCCTCTATGCAGCGGTCCCCATTGGGATCATTGTTGCCCTGTTGCGCCTTGCTACCACTCGGGCTCGGAAACTGCCACCGCCCGACGAGACAGCGTCGGAAACTACGCCGTCAGACGTTTCCGAGTAATCGACGCTCCCAGCGAGGCCAATCTGCCCACAATGTCGTCGTA
>CAEZWV010000038.1_pt1 | contig 15690 bp, 17 predicted proteins | sample 7265081 | NCBI WGS metagenome assembly CAEZWV01 (sample SAMEA6813891, study PRJEB35770) | uncultured Acidimicrobiaceae bacterium | biome: Freshwater; feature: Freshwater reservoir; material: water | place: Czech Republic | collected 2015-11-04 | depth 0.5m m
ACAACGTTGACGCCTTCGCGCGCAATGCTTTCCGCGCATGCTCGCCCGAGTCCGCGACTGGAGCCAGCAAGTATGGCCCAACGGCCTTTTATTCCCAGATCCATTGAGTTACTTCAATCCGCTTGCTTCACGAGCTGCTGCGATGGAAGGCAGATCAGGAGGACTAAAGAAAACTTCTGGTGGCTCGTTCGGACCCCACGCTGCAAAGCCTGCAGGACCATCTTCACCTTCCCAATCGAGACGACGATGTACTCGGTTCCATGCTTCTTCATCAACAATCTGATCCATGTCGGAGAAGAACTCGAACATGTTTCCTGATGGATCCTGTAGGTACCAGAACACGTTGGCTCCAAGACTGTGTCGACCAACGCCAATGACACTGGAAACCCTTTCGTCCTTCAGCGCGTTCGAACCGGCAAGACCGACAGCATCAATGTCGTCAACTTCTACTGCATAGTGATTCAAATATGATGTGGGGCCTGGTTGAATCATCAAGTTGTGATGATCAGACTCAACACGCATGAAGGTTGCAAAACCCTTCATGATTTGGTCTGAAATGCGGTAGCCCAAAACATTTGAGTAGAAGTCAACCGCTTCAGCAAGATGAGGCGTACCAAGAACGACGTGACCAACACGACGCACAATGGGTGTCTCTGTATTGAACACCGCATCAGACCGCGTATTGACACGTGTGCGTTCACCCGGGCCGTTGAATGCTCGCGTTTGTGTTGGCGTTAATGAATGTGGCGAACCAACATCAATCACGATGGAATGCCCAAATACTGGGTCAACACATCGCAATGTTGTGCTGTCAGACGAAGACGCGATTCCGGCGTCTGCCAATCGCTTTGAGATCGCAGCAATGTCAGCTTCCGTCTCACAACTGAGATGCATAGAAGAAAGGTGACGGTACGAGCCTTCCGAAATCTGCATCTGCACAGGGCGATCAGGTGTGCCGAGCACGCCGTCAGAGGTTGCGCTCATTCCGTGCTGCAACCAGAAGTCGAAGAGTTCCTGCGGATTCGAGACCGCAATTTGAATATCCAATAATCCGTTAAGCGCCATGTGCTGTGACCTTCCCCTGCAACACCATCACTGATGGAATTGTTTTGATGACCCCCCGCCGGGCCAAGTGAAAAAATAGTACGATATCAAACTATTTGATGTCAAACTATCTGACTAGAATACGGGGCATGGAAATCGGCAAATACGTGGACGAGACAGTGGCGACATGGCAGGAGCAAAGGCCCGACCTTGACTTCGCACCCATGGGCTACATGTTGCGCTTTCACGCCATGGCAGAAGCAGCGATGCGCAAAATCGAGATCATCACAAAATCCCACGGGCTCACCATTGGTGAATTTGACGTACTTGCCACTCTGCGCCGCCACGGCACTGCCAGCACATTGACTCCCTCATTCATCGCTGAAGTTGCGATGGTGTCCCCTTCTGGCCTGACACATCGACTCACGCAACTCGAGAAGTCTGGTCACATCACTCGGAGTGCTGACAATTCAGATCGTCGCAGCTCTCTCGTCTCAATCACAAAGAGCGGCGCCGATGTAGCCGATCAAATCATTGAGTTAATCGCTAAACAAAGTGCGCGAATGTACGACGCGATACCAGACAAAGATCTGGAAAAGTTCAGTCACATTGTCTCTCTCGTAGCGACGCAACTTGAATCAGGAGTATTAACCTCATGACAACAACAGTTACTCTCACTGGCACGGGTTTACCCAATGTTGCACCAGGTCGCGCCGGAGCTGGTGTCTTCGTCAAGCACAATGACGTAGTCGTGCAAATATTGACAGATTGGTCAACATGTGACTAACTAGCTGAGCGCTACCTAATGTCGGTCAAGCAGAAACCTAAGTCAAGAGACATCAGTGACTTATTCAGAAATAGTAGGAAACGTTGGCTTTGGATCACAGCGTTCACTGTTAATTGCTCGAGTCATTCCGGCAAGAAGTTGGCCAGAGGTAGAGGCGTTGTATGTCGCCCCTGTTGTATTTGCACCGACAGCGGCGACTTGGGTCAAGTCCGTACATTCGAAGAAAGCTTCGCGAAGATCAGCAGAATTTAGAATTGCTCCAGTCAGCACTGCCCCCCTGAAGTTGACACCAGGCAGAAATGCGCCAGTTAGATCTGCCAATCCAAGATGAGTGTCTAAAAACGAAACCTTACGAATTTTGCCACTAGCGCGTGAGAATCCAATGACTTCGCGCAGGTTACTGCCTCTTAAATCTGACGAACCGAAGCTTGCACCAACCAAGTTTGCCTTCGAGAAATCACTACGAACAAAACTTGTTTCGTCTAGATAAGCACCATCAAAGTTACTACCAACAAAATTTGCATCCATTGCATTTCCACGCCACCAGTCCACTTTATCAAAAATTGCGCCCTGGGCATTCGCCCCACTCAGGTTCGCATACGTCAGATCGGAACCAGTGAAATTTGTACCTTCCAAATTTGCTCCCGATAGATTGACTGAATTGAGATTCCGACCAGACAGGTCTGCCCCTGCAAGATCAACCCCTGAGCAATCTGAATAAGAAGATATGGCCTCGGCTGAACACCCCCCGCCAGCCCCTTCCTTTAATTCTTCAACCACTTCAGCGTTTTCTGGACAGAGAATTTCAACGGCAGACATCGCAGCCGACAGTGCTACGCCTTTTGCCAGCATTATTCGATCCACATCAGGATCTTCGCCTAAAAGAGCGCCCGAGAATTTATTCTCAATCTCTATCTGAGCATCATCCTTAGACGTACCACCGGCAATCAGTGCCCCGATGTCGTTGCACATGTTCACGCCAACCGATACTGCGAAGGACTTCCAGGTTTTGCCAGAAGATATCACTACACCCAGCTCTCCAAGACGCTGAGAGATAGATGACTCACACCACTTCGCCCAAAATTTGTCTTCAAGATTTACAGAATCATCAATAGTCTCAGGTTGCACACAGTCGCTTGGCTCTTCAGGCGCGGACGTCATTACTGTCTGATAACTCTGTTCGACCGGCACCTGAGTTGATGAGCCAGCACAAGAGGCGAGAAAAAATGTAAACCCGACCGAAATAACAGTTGTGAGCAATTTTGATTGATTTTTAGCCATCAGGATTTTCTCTAACTTTCGTAAACAATGTCAAAGTTATGCAGAGCAGGCCTGATTTAGGCTATTCGAAGCCGTGGTTCAAGAAACCCTTATCTAGCAGGGGTTTTATTCGATGCGCAGGCCGGAGATTGCACGAGCAATCACCAGCTGCTGAATCTCTGAAGTGCCCTCAAAGATGGTGTGAATCTTCGACAATCTTCACCATCACCAATGAAATCAAGACATCAACCCCTCCGAATGTGACGATGTGGCACATTCAGAGTTCCGATTTCTTCTTGAGACGTCATACCGATGCACTTTCATGCATCGACTTACTGGCGCTTTGATCTCAAAACTTTGTAACTGACACGTCTTGCTGAAGCTTCCATCCACAGGATGACATCAAGTCGACGAAGCGTACAAATAGGAAAATCTTCACGACCAGAATCCAAGCTGTCGAGAAACTGCGAAACTTCCCCATTGTTTTTTGTGAGCAGGTTACGCATCGGAATCCACCAACGGTTTTCGGTGTCGTCGTACAACAGACCGGCGACCCTGTCATCCCAAATCGGAATCAGTTCAGGAAACTTCGCTGCCATCAGTTTTGACGCAGCTACATCTCCGACATTGTGGATCAACTTGAGACGTTCATAGAGTCTTCGAAATGGAGATTGCGATGAACTCAACCAGTTTTCAGGGCAGACTCGTAAATCAAGAGGAGCTTCAGCGGAAACAACTCTCCAACATTCTGCGAGTAATGCATTAGGGATTTCTCTGCCAAGAGTTATTGATTGAGCGGGTTCGAGGAGTTCTCGAATCGCTTGTGCAGGCAAGGTGTAACTAAGCGCCGAAACTGCTAGTACGTCATTTTCTGTGAATATCTCAGGTTGGCTCCGAGAGGCAAACCACTCAAAATGTTGGCCTTGATAAACACTCTTCCCAGAGGTTTCTTCAGCAAAATAATCACTTAGATGTTGCGCAAGATAATCAGCAGGCACACCCTCTAATAACCATGCACTTAGTCCTGTCCATCCGATTGCTGAGCCATAATCGTTTGGTCCTGCCGGAGTGGGAAAACGAGGTCGAGATTTCACCATCCCGACCGTAATGTGTCAGGCCACCCAACCGTCGTGCTCTGAGCGCACGCTATGGATGTATTTATCCATTGTTGTCTTCAGGTTTTTATGACCCATGGATTTCTGCACAGTCGCGTAGGACAAACCCATTCCACCCTCTTCACGGGATGCAGTCGAGTAGGAGCCATAATGATGGCGAAGCATGTGCATTGGCCAAGAGATCTGAGCTGTCTCTCGAGCAACCTTGGTTCGTCTTTCCCACCAAGACACGATTGTCGAACAGTCAGTATCAGACGGTTTAGGGAAGAGTTCTCCAGAAGGCCCAGCATTTTTTACGAGATACTCCAAATCATTCTTGACTTTTTTCCATACATGTACTTTTTGAGGACTTGATTTATCCTGAACATTTGACCCTTTGAGTGGGGCGTACTTCCTCGGTAAATCACTCTTTACATAACGATCAACCTGACGCCAGAGGTTCACAAACCCACGCACGAGATCTACGTCATCTACGGTCAAGCCAAGTAGTTCGCACTCTCGTAAACCGGTTCCAGCGGCAAGGCGAACCGCTGCGGCCGCACGACGAGCGGCAACTGCATCCCGATCTGCATCTCTAACAACCGAAGCGACTGTTTTTGCAAGCTTGGTCACCTCACCCCAAGTTGGTACATCCTCGCGGCTATATGCGATAACCCCATGTGGCCCGACTTCCCCCATGTTGTTCGGACGCAAGTTTCGAATGCGTTTACGACCTGCACTTATCGCCTCAGTGACTTCCTCCATCGTTCCAAATGGTTCTCTCATTAGGTACTCACGCTGAATCGCCCACTTGGTGACAACTTTGAGTGTTGTCAAAGCAGACTCATACCTGCTGACTCCGATCGAAGTGTTGTGGAGACAATGGTCAATAAGTTTTGCAAGAGTCGCACGCGAAGTTCGAACAATCATTACTTCGCCAATCGAAGGAATGAGGAGTGCATCAATAACCGACTTGCGCACAAGAAAGGTTCCCTCGCGTAGATCGTCGTGTTCCTCTACCCACTTCGCGAGAAGCACATCCCAGGTCGTGCCCTCATCAATATTTAGATTTCCCCCACGCTCAACGTCAGCCACGATCTGTCGAAGTTTTTTCTCCGCGTCATTCAGACTGGAACCTCCGCGGACCACTTCACGTATCCCGGCTCGATGCGCACCTCCCGACCAGTACCAAACCCGAAAATCTGAGTAGATGCCAAACCAAGGCTTGGCGTTAGTCGCAAGGTCAGATGGTCGCCAAGACTTTCGATAGGAGGCTTTTCCAGAGTCGGGTTGATTCACCTTCTCAGACACGACTTGTCTCCTTGTTGCTACGGCGACTCGAACGAACTGTCCGACCACGTTCGTCAAATAGTCCCGACTTACTCGCCAGGCGCTCGGAACCGCTCACCGAAACCTCTAACGCAACACCATCAGCACGAACAATGGAGACCTTTAGCCATCGATTTCTATCGATTGACAATGGTTTTGGAAGTTCTCCAGCTGCCTTCTTGTTTTGCACCCATCGGACAGAGCGGTTGTAGTGACGGGCAATGTCAGCTATGCACCAAATGACTTCATCATCTGGACGATCGGATTGGGCGCCGCAGCTGCAATGCGGTCCATTGGAAAGTAATGCGATGTCTCGCCCGACTAAGGCGTCATCTGGAGGGAGAGTCGTCCTTGACGACATTTTGTGCATGGTATTTGTAGCCATGCACAAGTTGTGCCGTGTTCAGACGAGTAAACACGCGGATTGACGTTTTCTACAAAACTTTTTCTGCCAGATGTGTGATATTTCTGATTTATCTCAAAATCAACGTGAAAATAGCTTGCCGGAACGAGAGGTTCTCGGCGACAAAGAATCCTTGCTATCACGGCAACCTGATTTGTTAAAAAGATGAACAAAACATGGCCTAACTGTTGGGTTCGGTTTACCAGACGAAGTTAAAAAGTGAACCACTACCAAGTGTTATGCGAATAGGTTTGCGTGCGTCAAACATCCTTTGAGCGCACCATGTGGGTGTGACAATCGCACGACCCACAGACTTACTCTCAATCCGCCATGTCATTGCACTTCTAGAAGTTGTGCAGTCCGATGCCTACATCGCAGAACTAACAGCGGAACCTGAGGAAAGCATTCCTCCAGCACTCACTTTCGCCTCAACTAGTCGCCTTCTTTCTGAGATTCGAAGTCGTAACGATGTATCAGACGCGGAGACGGCAGGACAGATACTTGATGAAGCAACTTCCCTACTCGAACTGCACCCCGTCAGAAATACCTTGGCTGGCCCATCTCTACTTGTTCTACAACGAGTAGCCCTAGTTGTTTTGCACAACACATCCAGCAAACGTTCAGATGATCAATCCCCCTTCTAAGGATCCCATTGCGACTTCTACATCGAATCCAAAACCTCATCCGATGGGCATTCTTCGCCCTTGCCGTTACTGCATATTGCGCCGTTCAGGCCGCTGCCGTATGGATCTTCACTCTGCAACCGATTATTGCCAATATTCGAGCGATTCGGTGATTGTGAAACTTTTTCTTGTCTTTCGATTTTTGCCTCAATAGTGAAGGGTGGCCAATAGGCCGCGACCACAATGAATGGTCTGTCCAATGGGGATGGCATTTACCCACTGGCCAGTCAAGCAACTTACAAACGCGTTGCTGACTACTCACATGGCCCCTCGAGAAATCGAGGGGCCATGTTTGATTACTGAATGAACATCAGTAAGTGCTTCGCAAAATGAGGTGCATGAACCCTGACGCTAGTGCCCGACGTATGACTGCCAAAGTCAAGAATCAGTCGCTCACCTACAACGAAAATGAAACCGCCTCGCGTAAGTGATGCGACAAATGTTCTTGTTTCACCCACGCATCCACTCCAACTTCCATCGAATGTCCATGAAGTAATCCAGTCCCTTACGAGAATCTCGCTAGATGGTTGAGGAAGATCCTTTATTGCGATTTCGAACTCACGTGCGAGAAATGGATCATCATCCAAGATGTGATCACTCCCAATGTGTCGTTCGAGGCTTAGTAAATGTCTTATTTCCGGCAGTCCGCTAACCAAGTGTGGCGGCTCTGTTCCTCCAAAATCTGAGTCGAAAGGGTGATACACGGAAACAACTGTGCGGGCATCAGCCACTTCGTCCATGGTCCTTGACAAATCCACGTCTAGCAACACTTTCGCTATTGGAACATCAACCCGAAGGAGTCCAAATGCCAAGTCCCCATACATCACCGTCTATCCGCCCTCTCCTATTTCGGTGGCTCGATTCGATTGAGGCTGATGATCGCCTGAAGCGACCCGTACGACACACAGCTCTCGCACTTGGTCGCGAGATGAACATTCATGGTCATCAAGCATTTCCATCGCATGCTCGTCTAGCGGACCGGATTGGATGTGATGAACGAACCGTCAGACGACATCTAGATCTTCTAAGAGATCTGGGTTGGCTCTCTTGGTACAACGTGCGTCGCGAAGGGGTTCGTTTAACTTCCAATCGTTACACCCCACTCATTCCCGAAGGGTACGAAATCGATACTCGAATCAACCTGGACAAATCGGTTCAAGAAATGTCCGAGTACAACACGGGGGAGACTTTCTACGAGACCAATAGGTCCTCGGACATTCTTGACCGTGATCTCGAGAACACGTACGTAGATCTTGCGGTTGTTGCAATGCGCCAGCACTTTTGTATCCAGCCCTCCATCCTCGATGGTCACACTCGACTCCGCGAATCACTCCTGCAAGTTGTCATCCGACATGGACTTGATGGATTGAGAACTGTCTATGACAAGGTCACTTCCGACTCACCGGCAAGCCTCATCTCTGCAAAATCTCCATGCCGAGTTCTGGCGCATAGAGTTTCTGCGGCCGAGAAGGAAATCAAAGTAAATGACAGCGCGCTCACATATGCCGAACTCGTAAGTCTGGTCACACATGATTGATGCGGTTAGAGATTTTTGGCTGGCGCTTCACAAGAATGATGTAGAACTTCGCACCGTAATCAACTTGGCAGAAACTGCAAGGCGAGCAATCAGGTCATACCCAAAACCAGAAGAACTGCCACCTTGGGTTCACTCCGCACGCCCACTTATTCCCTCAGTTGAGTTTGTCTTGCCGTGTCTTGCAATGAGGCTCGCATTCCGCGACCCCGTGAGTCGAGCCGTTCGGCAACAACAACTATTTGTAAATACATTTGCGACGCCAACAACCAACGGCATTGTTGTTTCTTTTGAGTTCATGGGGACATCGAAGTCGGGAAGGCGGCTCTGCAACTCTGAAACACGTGAGTGGCTACACCAGAATGCGGCGGCCATCCAAGATTCTTTAAGTGATTACTATTCGACTAATCAAATATTGATTCATCAACACTGGCGAGACACGGTCATGCGGCATCAACTGCACAATCTCGATTGCATTGCAACTCTTCACCTTGGGATCGAACCGACCATCAGTGCATTTACTCTTCTCAACCAAACCATTGGTTCGCAAATCCAGTATTTAGAAACTGCGGGACTTCTGTCGATCCCCCCATGAGTCGCGTGCATCAATGAGACATTCACGCACTATCTAAACATGGATCTCCATCAGCTTGAGAAGATTGCTACCACTGCACTAGTTCTCTACCCGCCCACTAATCAGGAAATGAAAACCAGCCCTGTTTGTACTGCGTTCTTTTTTGATATTGATGGAAAACACCTTGAGTCTGTCAATAGCCAAGATGTTTACCTTGCACTAATGACCTTGAGTTACGGAATATTCCCATCAAGCGCAGTCGGGATCGGAATGGTTTCACCTGGGTGGATGGGCCCGACCGGTGAAACCGCTCCGGGCGACCACCCAGAACGAAAGGCAGTAGAACTTGCGACAGTTCTTACAACATCTTTTGAGTCTGCATCTGCAGTACGCGTCATAGAAAATGGAGAGTTACTCGAAAACCAAGAGTCAGGTTCGGGACCATTAGTTGATGCGATGGGTGCCGCCCTATTTCGATGTGTAATCTCGACCATTCACAGTGACCTAGATGAATGATGTGATGAGTCTCGAAATCCATCATCTTGTTTCTCTTTAGATTGTGAGGATTTTCCCAGCAAACCCCGCAGCACCCTTGGCATACATTCCTCACATGAACAAAAAGATGAGCTACCCCCGCGAGCTAAAAAAGCAAATCCTGGCTCTTGAGCAATCACTAGTTACTCTGCTGAATGATCCAGAGCAGGAAGTGACTGGCAACGCAGCTGTGGTCATGGACACCGTCATTGATTCAGCCAGAGCTATCTTCCCTGATCATCCGACCATTTTGCAGGTCCAGAGTCCGACCGAATGGACGCTTTGGACTGGCTCACCAATGCGGGCAGCCGATGCACTCCTGATTGTGCAGCAAATCAATGCAATCGTTGGCCCATTCCCTGCTGCAGTTGGGTGAAGCGATTTAACCAAACAACAGGATGGCTCCTCAAGTTGTCTAGTTCTCCTAAGATTCGATGGTCCGGAGTCCCATGATCACTATCCATAAAGCTAAGCAGCGCGCATGAACACAATGAAAGTTGCATCGTTCTTCGCTGGCATCGGAGGATTTGATCTTGGATTGGAGCGAGCCGGAATGGAAGTGGTTTTCCAATGTGAGATCAACCCATTTTGTCAGCGGGTCCTGAACACACGCTGGCCTGATGTTCCGCTCCACGATGACATATCAACTCTCTCAGCGAAATCAATACCAAAGGCAGATATTTGGACTGGCGGCTTTCCATGCCAGGACGTCTCACTAGCCAATCAAGGAAAACGAAAGGGGCTGCAAGGTGCGCGGTCAGGACTCTTCTACACATTCGCCGAACTCGTCGAAGCGAGGCGTCCTCCGTGGATCATTCTTGAGAATGTTCCCGGGCTCCTCAACAGCCACGGTGGTGAAGATTTCAGAACGGTCATCGAGCGCTTGGATGAACTCGGGTATGGCGTTTCGTGGCGAGTGCTTGACGCAAAATATTTTGGAACACCCCAACGACGTCGTCGTGTCTACATTGTCGCAAGTCGTGGGTCGTTACGCTCCGCTGAAGTACTTTTTGAACCCGGTGCAAATCACGAAGTGGCTCGTGCGGGCCTCGGCCAAAGGGATCTCAGTACCAGACGCAATGCAGCAAGCCTTAGAGATTCAGGCCTCTACTCCATTCAGCACGCCACCATTGGTCGAGGGCCAAAAGCAGGCCCACAAGCGAAGGGCTACCGCAACGACGGCGAAACCTACACGCTCGACTCGCGGGGAAGTTCCGACGTTGTTTGTTCGACGGATGCTCCCTTCCGAGTACGAGAAACTGCAAGGGTTTCCAGAGAACTGGACAGCAACCGATTTCGAGCTGTAGGCAATGCCGTCTGTGTGCCAATCATTGAGTGGCTCGGAACAAGGATTGTCTCTCTTAGCCAACCGTGATGGTCGGCCCATCCAAACGCAAGAAAGAACCTCGGAACATCTCTGGGTCGCTACCACCTTGGTTGATTAGCGCCTGTACAAACTTGGGATAGCTCGTAAACAAAAGTCGGTTTTCATCTATTTTCAGCGGAACGCTGTCAGTAGTGCTGAATGATCCATCGGACTTCTGGTCATCCTCAGAGATTGCAACAAGCGCCAACGTCCAGTTCGCGCCGCGCAAGTCCTGCATTGCGGTACTGGCAAGGTTGTTCATCAAGTAGTCATAGAGTTTTGACCCAACTGCGAACACGAGCCGACCAAAACTGTTTACTGCGACATTTCCCTTGTACAAGAACTGTTCCTGTTGGCGTCTCCAAGCATTGGCTTCGATGGTCCCAACAGAGGTCACTGGCTTGATCAAAGTACCAACTTCCGTTGCGGCTGATGGCTCCACCTCCCACTTCCCGACTTGAGCTGTCAATGCTCCTGTTTGACTTGTCTCTCCTCCGCCTTGCATCTCAAGTACCACAGGTCCAACAGTGTTGGTCTTGTCCTTCGACCTGAAGTCTGAAGTTGGAACCATCACATAATCTGCACGACTGTCAGAACGACCTTCGGTCTTGACCGGTACTTCTCGACGAACAGCAACATCAGTCTTCTCAACACTCGGCCCCCAGAGGGTCCTTGCGATTGAGATAAGAACATCTGATTGATACTCGGTCAGCGGTGCATCTTTTGGTGACGTCGCGCACAGTCGGTGCTCACACACAATCCAGAGTTCGCCCGACCCATCTCGGACAGAGCAAACCGGCTTATTTCCCTTAGAGACCTTCGAACACGATCCTGCTCGGAATGGGCATGGAACTTGAGTGCCTTTCCCGCCACTAACGGGTTGGACACTCTTGCCACTTTTGACATCAATGCCTAAATATTCCGCAACTGTGACGGTCATGGGTGGTCCTCCGACATCCCTAGATTCCGTCTCATCTAAATCAAGTTTCTTTAGGAATGACCCAAAAGTGACGGTGCGTCACATTCTTATGCATGCGAGTGCAGTTGGAGACCGTTTCTTGCAGAAACCTGCTGAAAGAAAATGGGGCTTGACTAGTGCCAAAGTCCGTGAAGATCCTTATGGCACTTGGGTTTTCTATTCGACGCGCATGCCGGAGATTGCACGAGCAATCACCAGCTGCTGAATCTCTGAAGTGCCCTCGAAAATGGTGTGAATCTTTGCGTCGCGGTGCATGCGCTCCACGTGGTACTCACGTGTATAGCCATAGCCACCAAGAATCTGAATCGCTTCTTCAGTCACACGCACTGCAGTTTCTGATGCGTAGTACTTCGACATTGAACCTTCAGCGTTGGTGAAGCCGCCATTGCGACCCAACCAAGAGGCACGCCAGATGAGCAAACGTGATGCATCAATTTGTGTTGCCATGTTGGCCAACTTGAACGCAATTGCTTGGTTCATGATGATGGGCTTGCCGAACGCGGTGCGCTCCTTGGCATAGTCCAATGCGATTTCGTATGCAGCACGTGCAACACCAAGTGCTTGTGCACCCACTGCTGGACGAGTCGACTCGAATGTCTTCATTGCAGGCTGTGCTTCGCCGGTCTTGCCGATGTCGCGAGCGCGCGCGAGTTTTGCATCAAGCTTTTCCTTGCCGCCCAACAAGCAATGACCTGGAATGCGCACATCGTCCAACACCACTTCTGAAGTGTGCGATGCACGAATACCGTGCTTCAAATACTTCTGGCCTTGGCTGCAACCCTTTGTGTTGGGAGGAATGATGAATGACGCCTGTCCGCGACCCTTGAGTGCAGGATCAACCGCTGCCACCACAACGTGCACGTTTGCAATGCCACCGTTGGTGATCCATGCCTTCGTACCGTTCAATACCCATTCATCTTTTGCTTCGTCATACACGGCACGTGTGCGAAGTGACGACACGTCGGAGCCGGCGTCTGGCTCAGACACGCAGAATGCGCCGAGCTTCACATCATTTGCATCGCCGTAACACTGTGGCACCCATTCCGCTACTTGTGCTGGTGTGCCGTTACCGGCAATACCTGCAGCTGCCAAACCGGAACCCATGATGGCCATACCGATTCCGGCATCGCCCCAGAACATCTCTTCAATCGTCACGGGCATTGTCAAACCTGTGGGGTCTGACATGTTGTTCATCAAGAACTCCCAGCCGTACATGCCGATCTTTGCTGCCTCTTGCACGATTGGCCATGGGAATTCTTCGCGCTCATCCCACTCGATTGCGTTCGGGCGAATCACATCTTTTGCAAACTGGTGTACCCAGTCTTTGATCTGCAATTGGTCATCGTTGAGGTGGAGGGAAAATTCAGCCATGTCTCAAAGTTACTAGCGGGTATTGCCAACAGCACAAGTAGTGGAGTGTGTTCGGCATATTTCACAGGGTGCCGATTTTTCATCATGCCGTACAAGGGTTTTTGGGTGCACATCTCACATACACACGTAGAAAAAGAGGTGTACTTTGAGCACAATCGAAACAGACCGATGGATTCTTCATTCTCGAATCCGTGAGGTCCTCGGCAACCGAGAGGGGGACATTCTGATGGAGCACTTACCGCCAGCCGGATGGTCTCACCTCGCCACAAAAGACGACGTCACGATGGCCAAAATTGAACTTCGCGCAGAGATGGCTCAGATGTCTGCCGAACTCTGCGCCGAGATGGCCGAGATCAAAGCAGAACTCAAAGCTGACATCGCAGAGGTTCGCATTGCAATGGAAAGAGGTTTCCGTGCACAGACATGGAAGATGGTCGCAGCAATCGGAACATCGCAAGCCATATCCGTGGCCATCATGGCCGCAATGGTGAACTCTCTTCGCTAGTTACTGAGCGACAACTACGGCGGGGCGAGTGATGCTCCACACAGCCATGAGCGCCACCACCATCAGAACGCCACTCACTGCGAACGGCGCGCTGATCCCGACGCGGTCGAACAACACGCCAGCCATCACAGGGCCGGCGATACGACCAAATGCCGCTGTGCTTTGTTGATAACCGATCGCTTCCCCGCGTCGTTCCACTGGAGCAAGTTCCGCAACAAGTGAGCTACCCGATGGACTAGAAAATCCTTGACCGACTGACAACAGGAACAGCGCAACGAGCAACACGATCCATGATGTTGCAACACTCAACAACAACAGTCCCACTGCAACTAACACGAGACCAAGACGCAGCAATTTTCGTGAGCCAAGTTTGGCTGTCAGAGGTCCGATGAGGCCACCCTGCACTCCGACCAACGTGATGCCGACGAAGACAAAAACCAATGAGGCAGTGCCACTGGTGAATCCGAAATTTGCGTTTTCTTTGCCCCACAGAGAAAAAGTCGATTCAAAACCGGCGAAGCCGAGCATCGATATAAAGCCAACAATCGCAAAACGCTGTAACGCAGGCGACAGTGCACTGCGCTTTCTCGAAGTGACTGGCACATGTGATGTATCTGGTTTTGTTTCCGGAAGTCGAAAGATTGCGATCACTGCATTCACCGCAGCAATCGCACCCGCAACAAAGAACGGAACGTGAGGCCCGCCCAAAGCGGCGAGTCCGCCAAGTGCGGGACCAACAACAAAACCCACACCGAATGCGGCACCCATCATTCCCATCAACTTGGCGCGCTGTTCAGGTGGAGCAATATCTGCCACCGCACCTTGTGCGACAGCGACACTTGCGCCTGATGCACCGTCAAGTGCACGTCCGAGGAACAACACCCACAACGCCCCTGCCAAACCCGTCACGATGCTTCCCACCGCAGTACCGACAAGCGAAAAGATGATGACTGGCTTGCGTCCGATGCGATCAGAAACACGCCCGAGAATCGGTGCGAAAATCATCTGCGCAACGGAGAACGTGGCGAACATGAGACCCACTTGGAAACCATTTGCACCAAATGTTTCCGCGTAATGACCGAGGATGGGCACGATGATGCCAAAACCAATGAGGTCGAGAGCGACAGTTGTCCAAATGATCCAATAGCCCGCAGGCATTGGTGTGCGATCGCGCTTAGCCACGACGAATGCGCGTGCCTTCCTTAAAGGTTTCTACGAGATATCCAAGGTTCTGCAACTCAATACGAATTGCATCTGCTGTTGCAAAATCTTTTGCGGCGCGAGCTTCATCAAGTGCTCGACCTTTCGCGATGATGTCATCATCGTTGTCATCACCTGACGACAACGAGAGCCCCAGCGATTCAAGCAACTCAATTACTGCTGCGCGCATTGCTGGAACGGCCGCATCTTTGCCTGAGTCGGTTGCAATGTTTGCACGACGCACAGTGTCAAACACCAACGCCATGGCGGCAGGAGTATCAAGATCGTTATCCATCGAAGCGCGGAACATCGCAACAATGTCGCGGTCAGCAACACCACCTGCATACGAAGCAGTGCGCGCAGCAAACGAATCAAGACCAGCGAGCGCCGCAACACAGGAGTCGATGTTGTCTTGACCAACACGCACTGGTGAGCGGTAATGAGTCTGCAACAACAACATGCGATACGCACGTGCGTCGTACTTCTCAAGGAGATCAAGAAGATTCATCACGTTGCCGAGACTCTTCGACATTTTTTCGCCTTCAAGATCCACAACAAAGCCGTTGTGCATCCAATGATTTGCAAATGTTTTTCCTAGCGCAACAGCTTGTGCACGTTCGTTCTCATGATGCGGAAAACGAAGATCCGCGCCACCACAGTGAAGATCAAAACCTTCACCAAGAAGTTCCAAGCTCATCACCACACACTCGCTGTGCCAGCCCGGACGACCTTCGCCCCACGGTGATGGCCACGAAGGCTCACCGGGCTTGGTGAACTTCCACAATGCAAAGTCAGCCGGATGTTTCTTGTTGCCAGCGCCGAACACTTCACGGTCGCCGCCACCGCTCAACATGTCATCAACACTCTGATGTGCGAGCAAGCCATAGTCGGGCACTGCAGCAATGCTGAGGTACACGCCATCATCGGTGACGTACGCAGCATCGCGACCAATCAACGTGGCAATCATGTCCACCATCTGCTGCACGTATTCCGTGGCATGGGGAACATCGTCGGGGCGCTGAACACC
>CAEZWV010000045.1_pt1 | contig 12409 bp, 10 predicted proteins | sample 7265081 | NCBI WGS metagenome assembly CAEZWV01 (sample SAMEA6813891, study PRJEB35770) | uncultured Acidimicrobiaceae bacterium | biome: Freshwater; feature: Freshwater reservoir; material: water | place: Czech Republic | collected 2015-11-04 | depth 0.5m m
ACACTTTCCGACGGCACGTGGTCAATTACTGCAACCGAGTCTCACCCCACTTCGGGTGCGTCGACAGCATCAGCAGCGTTGTCGGTCTCGATTGATGCAAGTGCGCCGGCCGCACCAGGTGTGCCTGATCTTGCGACAAGTTCAGATACGGGAACAAGCAGTACCGATAACAATACGAATGACAACACCCCCACATTGAGTGCAACGGGCGGCAGTTCAGGAGACACCATCACGCTTAGTGCTACGAATGGCACAAATACGGTGACTTGCTCGTATGTGGTGGGGAGTGCAACAAACTGCACATTGCCGACGTTGGGCGACGGTACATGGACCATCACATCGTCAGTGACTGACCCAGCCGGCAATACGAGCAACAACCCAACATCGCTCTCTATTGGGATTGACACAAACGCGGTTGGCGGACTTGCTGTGGACCTTGCAGCGTCGTCAGACACTGGTTCATCCTCCACAGACAACAACACATCGGATGCGACGCCAGCATTCTCGCTGACTGGCCAAGCAACCGGTGATGTCGTCGTCATTACGGCAAGTCGCCCCGGTGCCACCGATGTCACGTGCACGTACACGGTCGGAGTTGCGTCGTCATGCACTCTCGGAACCTTGACCGATGGGGCATGGTCTGTCGTTGCAAATGTCACCGATGCCTCGGGTAACACCGGCAACACATCAGCGTTGTCAATGACGATTGCGACGTCAGCGTCCGCACCTGGTGCACCTGATTTGTTGAATGCGTCGGATACGGGGGCTTCTGCAACGGACAATCTCACATCAGATTCGACACCGTCTGTTTCTGGTGGCGTGCTACCTGCGGGAACTTCGGTGACTGTGTCTGCGAGGAAGTCTGACGGAACGACTGTGTCGTGTACGTATGTTGCATCGGCATCTGTGAGTAGCTGTGACTTGCCTTCGTTGAGTGATGGTGAATGGTCGGTGAGCACTGTGATCACGGACCCTGCCGGGAATGTGTCGCCAGCCAGTTCAGCGCTGTTGCTCTCCATTGACGCCTCTGCTCCGACTGCTGGAACTCCAGATCTTGTTGCTTCATCAGACACAGGAGCCTCTGCGACGGACAATCTCACGTCGGACACCACGCCGTCTTTGTCTGGTGGTGCTTTGCCTGCTGGTACTTCGGTGACTGTGTCTGCGAGGAAGGCTGATGGAACGACTGTGTCCTGTACGTATGTTGCATCAGCATCTGTGAGTAGCTGTGACTTGCCTTCGTTGAGTGATGGTGAATGGTCCGTAAGTACTGTGATCACGGACCCTGCCGGGAATGTGTCGCCAGCCAGTTCAGCGCTGTCACTCACCATCAATAAATCACTTCTCGATGCTGCTCTCAACACGCAATCTGATGTGTCATCAGGAGAACTCCCACAAGACATCGCACGCCTTGACCAAACTCCTCTCAATTTTGGGTCTGGCTGGATTACGGCAACTGCACATCTCAAAAAGAATGAAGTAGGGCGTGCGTCGCACGTTGTTTTCATGGTGCGTAATGCTGATGGAACAACTGCAAGAACTGTTCGGATGAGAGTGCCATCTGCGGCCCGCCGCCTCTCTGCACGACTTCCGCGTCTTGATGAAGGTCAACGCATCGTGACCTTCGTGGAGAACAACTTCGGATTGTCGCCCAGTGCGCCGAAGCGTCGAAATGTCGTTCAAGGAGCAACAGGGCGTGGCCGAGATGCTGCAGGTAATCCAATTCTGTTTGGTGAGTCCTTGTTGGTTGATCGCATCATTTTTGATGCAACGTCACCATTGTTAGACGCACGTGACAGGGCGCAGCTGGATCGCCTTGCGCGCGAACTTCGTGGTCGGGCAGGTTTGCTCTTGATTTCAGGATTTGCACGCCAGAACCTCATTGATGGTTCGAAGTTCCTGAAGAATTTGTCAATTGAGCGGGCCCGTAATGTGGCCAACTATTTGTCTTCGCAAGGTGTGCGTGCTTGGATTCGTTTCGACGGTTACGGGGCAATCACCACCGAACCTGGAACAGCGAATGATCGGCGAGTGGAGATTCGCTGGTCAAGCGCCGGTCGAGAAGCTTTCATTCAGAAGTAAATCTCTTTGTGGCAGTGAAGCTAGGAGACCACCACAGTGACGTTCCTACGGATCGTCTTTGGCTTAGGAACCTGCTTGGACTTCTTCGGCGTTACTGCGATGGACACCACGCAGTTGCCCTTCTTCAGTCCTCTCACTGTGTTTGCACGCGAGAGTGAACAGATCTTCTTTGACTTCGCCGAAATTGTTGTGACAACTCGTGCACCTTTGGGAATGGCAAGTGCAGCTGACTTCGCAATAGAAGTAGCTGAGATTGTCTTTCCTTTTCTCACCTGAGGCTTCGCAGCAACTGGCGCCACTGCAACGGTTTTGGTTTGCAGCAGTTTCGTTTTCACGGTGGGTGCAGAATGGGTGTAGCCAACTGCACTGAACTTGAACCAGCCGTCTGCCTGTGTCATCGAGGTCGTTGCGGTTTTGGGTGCACCAGATTCATCAACAACGGCGACCTCTGACGTCACAGGGGAATCGTCAAGGTTGTACAAGCACTTTGCGATGTCTGATCGAAGAATGAGGTCATAGCGACCCTTGAATTCAGTTTTTCCATCTTTCTCGTAGTGCGGTGCAGCGACCTTGTAGTTGAGAGTGGATGTTGCGCTATCAAACGATGGTGGGCCTTCGGAGTAGAGAGTGGAGTTCGTTGCCACGATGCCTGTCACTCCGACTCCTTCTGAAATACATTTCGGCGACCTTGTCATCTCTTGATAACTGAGAGTACGAACGCTCCATTGAGACGGAATAGCTGATGCGGAATCCTTGATAAATGTGGTCCACAGTTTGAGTTGTTCAAAAGAAGATTCCTTATACGCAACAGGGTTGGATTGTGCATTACGCAGTGTCGGAGCCAATGAGAGTGAGCCAGGTTGACGCGTCCCACAATTTGATGAACAGTTCGCTGTAAACCATTCTTGAACTGGTGTTGGTAGGTCGGCCCACTGTGCGCCGGTCGACACGATGGGGACCTTCGTTGGCTGGGCAGAAATCTGCACCGTTGTGACGTTGTCTGCGGTGCTAATTGACGCGGTTGGGTCTGCAAGGCGACCGTGCAACCAGCCTGCTGGCACAGTTGAAAGGCGAACCTTCAGAGAGAACTTTGCCCCAACAGGGAAAGCACGCTTGAGAGCGCACTGTGAATCTTCACCCCAATTAGCGCATCGAATGCCTAAGTCCTGGTCTGCAGCAACTCCGCGAAAACGAATCTGCGACTTACCGTCAGGGCCTGCTGTCTCATGAAAGTCATCCATGCACTGGCCATTGAACTGAGGGTTGCATGTTGTCTGATGAATATTGACAGGTGTGATGCTCGCAAAAAATGATCGTGATGGTTTCCGCGCATCACCATTTACTTTCATGCCGCTGACGGTGACAACAACTTGGTAGTCGGAACCTTCAGCATGAGGGAGTCCATTGATGGTCCACAAACTTGGTGGTCGGCCACTGGGTACGCCGTCGGTCGTTGAACCTGTGTAGTCGTTCATTCCGCGAGCGGGAAAGAATTGCTTAAATGATCCGGCGATAGCAGCTCCGGCCGACGTTGTAGCCGCCACACTCTCGATGCAGTCGATGGTTGTCGTCGCGTCACAAGGTCCGAGAACTGCCTTGAAGCTGTAGTTACCTGAGCAAGATGCATCTGTGGTGCTTGTGCAGAGTTTGCTTCCCGTCTCTGTTGCGCCGGTGAGAAGCGACACATTGTCGCGAAGCCCAGAAATCTCATTCAGTTCTATTCCATGAAATCCAGAAGCTGAAGTGACTTGGCTAGGGAATTGTTCATCTTCAGATGACACTGAGTTTGCGCTACTGCCCGAGACGGTCACAATAAGACCGAGCAAAGACGTAATCAGAACTGTTGAAATGATTTTCTTTTTCACTGAATTACCCCATTTATATTTGAGTAATTACTAGCACAGTCGTGATGAATAAATGGGGGCTAGGTCATTGATACCGCTGGTGTTAACAACCTTGCACAAAGAGTTGTGAGATCTCTGTGGCTGCTATATCAATACATCAATTCCGCAAGGATTGATGCAGGACCAGATTCGCTTATTGAGCAAGTGTTACGCGACGCCTGCGACGAATCGTGGTGGGGATAACCAAACCGGCCATCGCTGCAAGCGCAATTGGGATGGTAATCAGGATTCGAGTGGCAGTAGATCCACTGGAAAGTGCACCCACAGCAATGCCGATACCGATCACTAGATCTTCACCGGATTCATTGGCACTCTTGAGAACAAAGCGGTGATCTCCTGAAGCTACGTCAGCTGGAATGCGGAAGGTGCCAGAGATCTTTCCTGCCTTATCAACGGAAAGTGTTCCAAGTTGATTGGGTGTTGAGAACATCCAAGCCTCAACTTCAGTGCCAGGCTCTAGTCCTGAAGCGTCAAGGGATATGGAGTCTCCCGAATTCAAGCGTAAGTTGCCATCAGTATCGAGATCAATTCGTTCACCCGTAGTTGAGATTCCGTAGATTCTGGCCTCGACGCCCGCCCCCGTGACGACGAGTGCGTTGTCTTCACGCGAAATCTGTAGTTCGACGTTCTGCCCCGCAATGAAAGCGCCGGCTTCACCTGGTGCAACTTGAGGTGCATCAGGTGTGGGAACTGTGGTTGACGTTGAAGTCGACGATGACGATGGGGTGGACGGTGATGGTGCTGTTGTTGGGGTTGTTCTTTGAGTCGTAGGAATCTGGCTTTGAGCGACAGCAATTGTCGTTGAAGGAGAGTTGGACGTACCACCACTTGTCACTGCGCCTGCAGGGGTAGTGATTGGCGCACTCGAGTTCGGTGCAACTGTGGTTGAAGTTGTGCTGGTGGTCGTAGTCGTTGTTGTCGTAGTCGTTGAACTAACGACGGTGATTGTCTGAGAGACCGTTGCTCCATCGCGAAGTAAGTATCCGGTGGCGTCAGCATGGACTGTGCAAGTACCGAGCGAAACAGCAGTGATGGTGCCATTCGATGCGATGGTGCACACTGAGGTTGTGCTGCTTCGATAAGTAACGCCTTGACCTGCAGGATCAACCGCTGGAGTCAATACGGCCAGGGTGGAGGTGTAGAGCTGATTCAAAGTTGTGGACGAATATGTCCAGCCTGTCGGCGTATTCAAAGACTGAGACGACGAACGCTCGTAAGCGCCGACATCACAACTTGAACCTTGTGGTCGGCTTATGCCGATTTGGTCTGTTCCTGTACACCCGTTCCAAAAGTTAAGTGCAACGCTGCCACTTAAGAGAGGAACAGTTTTCGTTGCGTTGCCGCGATAGGCGAGGTCACCCAATTTCAAATCTGCAAAAGACACGATTGCTGAGTTGGTAGCAGGAGATGCCGGATACGTGGCAGTGAGGCTTGGACATGAGTTATCGGTAACAAGGTTTCCACGGCTGCCGTGTGCAGTTTGCTGGCTGTTACACACGGGAATCATTGAGGGATTGCTCTGAGCAAGAATGCTGTGGTTGACCGTGAGGTCGCCATAAAGAACAGACGTTCCATTGGGGCCGATGTTGTCAACAAAAGTCGAATTATTGATTGTTGCGTTTGCAAAGTTTGCGATGACTGCAGCTGCACTTCGAGACAAAGTTTCATTTCCGTAGAACGTGGAGGACTCAATAACAAGTCCGAATCCAAAGAGAGTGGCGACACCTCCGCCATCAAAATTTGCTGTGTTTGACTCAAATGAGGAATTGGTGATGGTTGAAGGAACAGTCTGGTAATTGCCAATCAATCGTGCAACTGCACCACCCACAAAGTTCGCGTAGTTGTTCTTGAAATGTGAGTCGGTGATATTTATTTGTGATTCACTCTCAACAAATATTGCCCCGCCACATCTGTTTCCATCTTCACACTCGCCGAGTGAACCAACTTGTGTTGCTCGACCGTTAATGAAACCGATGCTGTCGATGACAACTGTGATTTCATTTCCAGAACCTGGTGTCAGGTTGTTGTCGTGAATCATCAAGATCTGTGATGACTCAAGTCCGTCGAGAGTTGTGGTTCGCGCGCCGGCACCTCGGATAGTCAGACTTTTTGTCACTTGAAGACGCGACGAGATGGAGTACGTTCCAGCACAAATGAAGATGGTGTCTCCATTGCTTGCCGCGTTGAAAGCGGACTGAATTGCCGATTGGGTAGAACCGACATACCCCGGTGATGCGCAACTTGTTCCTGCACCAACTGACCCGGTGGCTGCCACATAACGGGTGGTAGCCAATGCTGATACCGAACCTGTTGGGAAGGAGCCACCGATGGGGGCAATGAGGATTGTGGCGAGAACGAGACGGAGTAGGCCTTTACGCATGGCGAGATTTTAACAGACCTCGACTGTTATGAGAACCCCGAAACATCGCGCTCTGGGCATGGTCCGAGGGGATTTCAGCGGCGTTTGGATCGTGAAACGTCGTTTTTTGGAACGCCCAATTCCTCTGTGCTTGGTGAGACGGAACAGAAGCCTTAGGTGGTCGATGTGGTGGTCGCTGTCCATCCTTCTGGCATCAGAGGTGCAAGAAATGTTTCAGATGAGATTGAGCCCTTTGCCTGTCCGGCATTCAAGATGTCGTATCGAGGGTCGGAGTATTGACTAAAGAATTCAGTGACCTTCTGGTGCAACTGTGCAACAACGTGAGAATACTCAGGTTGATCAGCCACGTTCTCTGTTTGCAATGGATCGCTGTTGTGATTGAAGAGAACGTTCGGCCCCGCCCCCGGAAGACGACACCAATACGAGAATTGATCTGTCCGCACTCCGCGGGACTCTTCTTGTTCAAAAAACACTTCGCTGCGCTGATGGTCTTCGCCTTGAAGTAATGCCTTAAAAGAGGTACCTGCTGACTGGTCAAATTGCCGCGTAGTCCCAACCATGTCGAGAACTGTTGATGGCAGGTCGATTTGACTGCACAATGCATCCGATACGTAATTGCTGGGCAACGAAGGATGGCGAACAATGAAAGGTATTCGCACTGCGGCGTCATATAAATGAGATGGCCGAGTTTGGATCGTATGGCCCCAGAGTCCGTGTTGTCCGAAGAGGTTCGCTTGGTCTGCTGTGTAGATCACGATTGTGTCCTCGAGCAGATTCTTATCCTTTAGTGCGGCGATAATTTGCCCCACTCCATCATCGACAATTGCAATTTGTGCACACACATTGGCCATTGATGCAGGGTCATTGTGCATCCTCATCAAGTTGTACAGCATGTGCCGGCTGTAGCGATTTGGGTCATCAGGGCCACGAATAAGGCTCAACATCTCATCCGAGATTGCTGTGCGCGGAAAAGTGTCGAACTTCTTGTCTACGAACATGTAATAGAAGCGATTACGGAAATCCGGACCGAGGTTTGTCGGAGGTAGCAAATACGGTGCGTCGTAGTTGACCATCAAAAAGAAGGGGTGGTCTCCACGTTCTTCGATGTAGTCGACAGCTCTCTCTGTGAAGAAGTCAACAATGTGTCTGTCTTTCTTTCACTTCGTATTCTTCGCCGTGATCAATGACTTGGTTGTCGTAGAAGTCTTCGGTATGGCCGCGTACGAATGTGACGGTCTCGTCAAACCCGGGAATTGGGATACGGGGTTGACCAAGATGGTGTTTGCCCACCATGGCAGTCTGATAGCCAGAGTTTTGGAGGACCGTTGCTAGCGAATCAAACTCTTGTATCGCAGACCATGTATCTGGCCAATTACGCAAATCCACATCTCGCAACCAACTGTGAACACCATGTTGTGAGGGCATTAGTCCCGTCAACAGCGATGCTCTTCCGGGGGAACACATTCCATTGGTGCAATAGAACCGTGACAGCATGACTCCTTGTGATGCAAGGTCATCGATGTGTGGTGTGTGCACCTCATGATTGCCGTAGCAACCCAGTAAGTCCGGCGGCTGATTGTCGGCCGTGATCAGAACGATGTTCGTCATTGCTGTGCTATCGACGAGACTTAGCAATGACGCGATCTGCGGCCAGGTAGCCAGATGAGATTGCGCCGTCCATGTAGCCATTCCATTCTGCAGCTGTCTCTGTTCCAGCCCATTCAATGAGGCCAAATGGGCGAGTGAGTTCTTCGCCCAGTTGAGTCCATACGCCGGGCCCAAGATGGCCTCCGTAGCAACCGCCGCTCCATTGTTCTGCTGTCCAGTCAAGCTCGACTACTTCATTAGGAGATGCAGCCGCCGGACCGAATAAGTCGACCAATGTGTTGAGGAAGATTTCTCGACGTTCTTGGACACTCAAAGAAGAGGCCTTTCGAGCGTGTGCACCTTCAAAGAATCCCAACAACATTCCGCTTCGACCATCTGGTGGAGAGTTATCGAAAGTGATGGAGACAGGGTGATCAAGAGAGACGCCGAATCCAGACATTTTGTCGTCTCGCCAAAACGGCGTGTCATAGGTGGCAATGATTTTGATAACGGCACCCATGGGAACATTCTGAACGAGTTGTTGACGTGCTGTTGGCAGTGGTGGCGTAAATGCAATTGCTCCAATCAAATGCTGTGGGATTGTCACAATTGCTGCATCTGCTGAATACTCAGATTGAGTCGTCCGAACAATGACGCCTTGGTCAGACTGAGAAATGCTGACCACTGGTTCATTGAGATGAAGATGATTGCCAAGTTGGTTTGCCATCGTCTCGGAAATGAGTTGCGACCCACCGACAATGCGACTCTTTTGCGCGCCTTCTGCGGTACCCATCAAACGGTCGAGCATGCCGCCAGAGTGACAATAGAAAAGAAAATGCAGCAGCGATATCTCCGTTGCTTCTGCACTAAAGATTGCTGCAGTAATGGCTCGCCAGAAATCTCGAGACTGTTCGAAACGTAAGTGTTGGCGCAGCCATGTCTCAAGTGTTTGACCATCCCATTCAGCTGCCTTTGGAGATGCCCATGGCTCATCGAGTGGAACTTTGGCGGCCATTCTTTCTAGGCGCTTCTGTGAAATGCCAACTTCTACAAGAACGTGAGGCGGCAGTCCGAATGTGTCACCAGTGAACTTCTTGATCTTGCCTTTTAACGAGACGATGTAATCACCTTCGTCGTATGTGTCAAAGGTTGTTAGTCCCAATTCATCAATGAGTGCGAGCGCATGATCTTGCGTGGGTCCTACCCATTGTCCACCAACTTCCACGATTGACCCATCGCTGAAGACATGATTGAGAGTTCTTCCGCCCACTCGATCACGCGCTTCCAGTACTTCTACCTCGACGCCAGATGCAACAAGGCGGCGTGATGCCGACAGTCCGGCGAGCCCAGCTCCCACAACAACAACTTTCATAATTCCCCCTATTAAGTTGATTGATTAGTTAATCTAACAAACATTCGGAGCCCCAAAATCACCTAGATTTCAGGTCAACCAAGGAGATGTATGGGTCGGCCCAGTCTGCGCACTATTCGCCAAGAAGAACTCCTCGACGCAGTTGTCGGGATCATCACGTCAAAGGGCGTCGCAGGGCTCACCGTTGCCGACGTTGCAAAATTGGCAGGGACCCAATCATCCAAAGTGCATCACTACTTGGGCAGCCGGGAAGAAATGATCGCTGCAGCTATTGACCGTGCGATGGCGTCTGTGGAAGGCATTGTGCTCAACGCGTTGTCGTCAATAGAACCACAACATCGACTTGATGCCCAGATTGAAATTTTATTTGGAGCAAGTTTCCTCGAGCCGCACATCAATCAATTGATTGATCAACTTATTGCTGCGTCCTATTTAGATGAAGCAATACGTGTAAACGTGAGTCGGATGTATCAGAGATTTCTCGAAATCCTTATTGATAGTTTCGAACTGGCAGTTCCCAATCTTCCTGTAGAAGAACGTCATCAAGCCGCACATACGATTCTTGCTCTTGCCCATGCGACGCCGACTTTTGAATGGCTCAGTCTTGATTCGAAAAACATCCACGAGGGACGTTTGGCGGCGGAAAAAATAGTGGCTGATGCACGAGTGCGATGTCAGGAAGTTTCCAAATGACCAAGATTGGGTTAGTTCTTTATCCACAATTCACTGCACTTGACATTGTTGGACCTTTTCAAACATTGGTTGATGTTCCTGGTCTGGATGTTTTCTTTGTCGCCGAGTCAGTAGGGCCGGTCACCGATCACACGGGACGACTCGTGCTGAATGCCACTCATGCGTTTAGTGAGATTGAAGCGCTTGATGTTGTGGTGGTTCCAGGTGGTTTCGCAGACCGTGTGCTTGATGAAAACAATGCCGTTGTGCAGTTCGTTAAACGAATTCACCCGACAACTCAATGGACCACCAGTGTGTGTACAGGTTCAATTTTCCTCGCCCATGCAGGTGTATTGAATGGCCTTGTTGCGACAACACATTGGGGTTCATATGATCGCCTAACTGCACTCGGAGCAGTAGCCACAAGTCAACGTGTCGTACAAGTGGGCAAAGTCATTACCGCGGCAGGGGTTTCTTCGGGCATTGATATGGGGCTAGTGCTTGTTCAACAACTCGCTGGGGATGAGACAGCGAAGGCTATTCAGTTGGCAATTGAGTATGACCCTCAACCCCCATTTGATTCCGGATCACCCGCGAAGGCCACTCCTGAATTAGTTGCCCTTGTTTCGGAGATTTTTAGCCAAAGAGGATGATTCTTATGGGTTGCAACACCCAATTTCTTTCTGCATCAGGCTGGCACTAGTAACCTCTTTAGAGATAGCGCAGAGTGTGGCGGCGAATTTCGCACCACATTTCGCACCATCCCCGCCTTCGTAGCTCAGTGGATAGAGCAACGGTTTCCTAAACCGCAGGTCGCATGTTCGATCCATGCCGAGGGCGCCAATCAGGCGCAGTGCGTTATCGGTTCATGAAAGCGTCGACAGCTACTCCCATTGCCGCAGCGACTCGCATGTCGAGTGCGTCATCGTCAACGCGAATCTCGTAGGTGTCTTTAATCTTCATGTTGGCGCGATTGATATGGCCAATCTGTTGCCCAGCAGAATTCAAAATGCTGAACTGCACTCGCAGCAACCACGGCACATCGACAACGAGGCCCACCACACGGCGAATGATTGCTTGCACTTGACTCGTCTCGGTCACCGTCCACTTTCCGGTCGGTGTTTCTATGTGATACGTCGACCGTCCGAGAGAGGCGGCGAAATCCTTTGTCATGGTGCCCAGTGGTGCACCTGAGCCGTCGGTGATGTCATAGGTGGTGGCGAGCTCAAGGGCACTTCGCGCCTTGATTGCAAACCACAGTCCGCTGCCATCGGGAAGGGTGCACTTCACCTGTTCCTTGAGTTTCATGCGTGCCTGCTCAATGGTGCCGAGTGGTGTGTTCTGGCCGTCAATGCGGGATAGCTGCCAGACGTTCTTCATCATCGTGAGTTTCTGAGTGAGGTCAAGGGTGTAACTCATAGATGCAGTCTAAAGAAACAGCCTTGGCGATGACATGCCTCATCATCGTGATTGGACCTACCTCTCGGGTCTGAACGTGTAGGTGACAGCACATAGAGTTCGTGCATGAAAGCTCACGACATTCCTGTAGCTCACACGCCGCCCGGCGGATACGGAGAAAACTTTCCACCGTTAATTCTTGGCGGATGTAATGAACCGTTGGTGGAAGGTGCTCCTGATTTACGTGGTATTTGGCGTGCTGTGAGTGCGACCCGCGGTGGAGAATCTGTTCCTCAGGGTGATCGTTTGTTGTCGTACACGGAACGAATCGAACAATGCGGAAATCGCATCGTTGACTGTGGTGGCGGAACCATCGCGGATGCTCGCGCCGATGGGACGGAAGAAAATGGCGTTCACGATGTTTCTGTGTTCGATTACGTCACTCCGATTCACGTTGTTGCTTCTTACGAAGAAGGCGTGTTCGTACTTAGACCAGTAGGGATTCTCGGGATAGAAGTGCGACGCTGGCTTGACGAAGACGGACACATGGTGTGGACCCGGCCTGACATGGGCGGAATTCGCGTCGTTCTTGAACGTGTGAGCGCTCCACAGTAAATAGTGATGCCCCGACGTGATGGTCGGTTTGACAGCCGTTCGTTGTGGTCATACCTTGTGGCACAGCCGACGGTGGGGGGTTACCGATGGAACAGGCCATTTTTGCGTTGATGAAGAGGGTGGAGCCCAGCATCACGCATATCGAGATTGAAGAATTGCAGCCCATTCCGGGTGGATTCTCTCGCGAAACATTCAAATGTGATGTTCGAGTCACACGAAACGGCGCAGACGAAGTCTTGCCGTTGATCATTCGTAAGAATCCGCCTGATGTAGAAGCAATTCTGAACACCAGCCGATCTGTGGAACATGAACTCATTGAGGCATTGCGTTTGCGCACCACCATCCCGATTAGTCGCAGCTACGGATACGAGATGGATCCCGCCCCATTCGGCGAGTCCG
>CAEZWV010000047.1_pt1 | contig 12178 bp, 14 predicted proteins | sample 7265081 | NCBI WGS metagenome assembly CAEZWV01 (sample SAMEA6813891, study PRJEB35770) | uncultured Acidimicrobiaceae bacterium | biome: Freshwater; feature: Freshwater reservoir; material: water | place: Czech Republic | collected 2015-11-04 | depth 0.5m m
GGCGAGCGTGGGGTGCGTCCGTCCGGTGAAAAGCGACAAGCGCTTGGTGGTGACCTTCTCCATGGAACGGTTGCTCATGGAAACTAAGTGTAGAACGCGCGGGCTTCGCGCCCATTGGCCACCGATGATGGCCATACCCAGTACCTCTCACTGAAGGTTCTGGGAGGGCACTGATGTGCCCTGTGGTTCCGGGAAGAGGACTCGAACCCCTATTAACGGGACCAAAACCCGCTGTCCTGCCAATTGAACGATCCCGGAAGGAAGTAATAACGGTAGCGGATTTTCTTTTTTCTGCATTGTCCCGATAGGTTCTTATGCCTTATGGGTTCTCTGATCAAGAAGCGTCGCAAGCGCATGCGCAAAAAGAAGCACAAGAAGATGCTTCGTCGCACACGCCACCAGCGTCGCAAGTAGCACTACAACTACACGTACAAGTTCATACAACGCGTCCCGCATCGGGGCGCGTTGTCGTGTGTACCACCCGAAGTCCGTCCAGGCCCTCAGAACTGAGGGAAACGTGGCCGTTGACGAACCAGGTAGCCCCGGAGCCTGCAAGAAATGGGGCATACCCCAGCGAGTCAGCAATGCGCTGACGCCAGACAGCTAACTCGGGAACAGCGGCCAATGCAGCTGGCTCAAGGTCATTGCCATTGTCGCCGCGAGGCCCTCCCATGGCATCCCATGTGGAATACACGAGAGGTGTGGAGACGTGGACCGGAGGAATCAGCAATGTGATGTCACGGGGTTCGAATGGCAGTGGCTCGATGATTTCGCCGATGCCGGAGACTCGTGCACGACCGCCGGTGAGAGAAAAAGCGATGTCGGCACCGACACGAGCAGCAGCGGTGGTGTCGGTGAAATTGGCCCAGCGAAGGACTGCGGCGGCATCGGTTGACCCGCCACCGAGACCACCGCCGTGAGGGATGTTCTTGGTGATGTGCACGTGCGCAGTGCGGCCTGCCAATGCGAGTGCTTTGTGCACGAGGTTTGATTCATCAGTGGGGATGCCGTCGGCGAACGGGCCATCAAGAGAGATCTGCGTGGAAGATGCGTCGGTAATCGTGACGATGTCGGCGATATCGAGCGCGACCATCTCTGCATCAATGAGGTGATAGCCGTCAGGTCGTACGCCTGTGACGGAGAGAGTCAACGTGAGTTTCGCTGGCGCCTCTAGTTGGATCACTGGCCAGTCCCGTTCACGATGCGAGCAAGGCGCATCCAGTCGTACACAGAAAGTTCTTCGGCGCGCGCAGTGGGTGCAATCTCTGCTTCTTCGAATTGCTCAGGTGAAACACGGCCGGCAAGAGAACCGCGCAACATTTTGCGGCGCTTTGCAAAACCCATTCGAACCAATGAAAACAGTTCTTTTTGATTGATCTGAGCATCAATGGGTTCTTTATGTCGAACGATTTCAACCAGTGCGGAATCAACGTTGGGTCGCGGCAAGAAAACGGTGGGCGGCACGATGCCTGCGATACGCGCGGTGGCGTGGAATGCAACTTTCACACTGAGTGCGCCGTAGGCCTCGGTGGATGGTGACGCACAAAAACGTTCACCGACTTCTTTTTGCACCATCACCAACATGCGTTGCACTTGCGGCACGAAGTCAAGAACATCAGCGACGAGTGGTGTTGCAACGTTGTACGGCAGGTTGGCTACAAGTGCCCAATCGTCCCCGCCTTCCAGCAATGTGGACCAGTTCAACTTCATTGCATCGGCATGCACCACAGTGATGTTCTCAATGGGGTCAACGTTCTCGCGCAGCAATGGAAGGAGTTGATCATCAACTTCAACAGCTGTGACCAGCGCACCGGTTTCTGCAAGTGCGAGCGTCAGTGAACCGAGACCCGCTCCGATCTCGAGAACATGTCGATGGTTGTCAACATTGGCAAGACGTGCCATCTTTCGCACAGTGTTGGCATCGACGACAAAGTTCTGTCCGAGTGCACGCTTTGCACGAAGACCCGCGCCTTCCAATTGGCGTGATGCATCAGCGCGAGAGAGCGTCACCAGGTCAACTCAACAGGAAGTGGCGCATCGACAAGTTCGGCGATTGCTTCAAACACCAAAGTGTTCAAGATGATGCCGAAGGTGCCTGATGTGGGGCCAATGTTGATGTTGAGGCATTGGGTCTTGTGGCCATTGTTCAGGTTCAAGACAGTGACAGTGGCACCCAACGGTGCAGCGGTGGTGGAACAACCAGTCTTTGCGGAGTTCGGGAAGCGCTTGTAGGAGGCAGTGACACGGGCCATTTGTCCATCGTTGTCGGCGGGGTAGGCAATCTCGCCCGAGCCATTGGGGTCTTGACTGATGGGGCCATCAAGGTTGGCTGGGGCATCGGCGATGCCGTCAGCGGTCAGGTCGAGGTCGTAGGTCGTGGTGACGGCTTTGATGGGTTCTGCAGCAGAATCCGACGAACGACCACCGGCCATAAAGAGAAGCGGAATGAGAATCGCTGTCGCGATTACTGCCACCGTCATGCGGTTCCTGTCGAAACGAGTGAAATCCATCTAACTATGAATGTATGCGGGGAAACGCTGCAAGAGCGTTCGCCGTGGTGCGAACTGCAAAATCTGCAGCATCATGGCCACGAAGATCAGCAATTGCAGTACCCACAATGCCGACGTGGGCTGGTTCGTTTGGTCGTCCGCGGTGTGGAACGGGCGCGAGGAAGGGGCTGTCGGTCTCAACGAGAATGCGATCAATCGGGCAGAGTTCGGCTGCTTCACGAAGTTCGACTGCATTCTTGAAAGTGACAATGCCGCTGAAACTGAGATACGCGCCACGGTCGAGACATGCACGTGCTTCATCGGGGCCACCGGTAAAACAATGGATGATGGTGTTTGCGGGCATTCCCTCAGCATCAAGAACATCAAAGGTGTCCTTCCATGCATCGCGAGTGTGAATCACCAATGTGAGGTCGTGCTCTTTTGCAAGTGCAATCTGTTCAGCAAACGCGGGCATTTGGATATCGCGTGGAGAATGCTCGTAGTAGTAATCAAGACCACATTCGCCAATGCCAACGACGCGTGGCTTGTTGATGAACGGAACAATGGATGCCACACCTTGTGTTGCATCGTGCGGGTGCAGACCGATTGTTGCCCACACATCGTCATGTCGTGATGCAACATCGAGTGCAGCAGAGCATGTCTCGGCATCGCATCCGATGACAACGAATCGCTCGACTCCGGCGTCGCGAGCACGTTGTAAGGATTCGTCAGAACCAAACGCCATCTTGTCGTCGTGAATGTGGCAGTGCGTATCTGTCCAACCCATGGCGTGACTCATGCGATAGTGCGACGTGGGAAGAGAGGATCACCCTTTTCCACTGGGTTTCCTGCAAGGTATTGGCCCCAAGCGGTGTCGGTGTTGATGCGACATTGTTCGATGTCGGTGGTCATACCGATGCGACGCCAGATCTCACGAGCGGTGTCGGGAATAGCGGGGAACGCAAGAATCGTGACAATGCGCAACGCTTCCAGTGCGTCGCCCATGACTGCATCGACAGCAGGACCCGCTTCGGCTTTCCATGGTTCGTTGTTCTCAAGGTGTGCATTGGTTGCACGAATGAGTTGCCATGTTGCTTCGAGTGCGCGTGATGGCTGCACTTGGTCCCAGTAGTCAATGGTGTCGTTGACGGACTGAAGTGCAATCGGCGCGAGTGGGCTATCTGCTGCTGGTGCAGTGCCGAGACCGTCGCATTTCTTGCCTACAACTGTTGCAACACGTGCGGCAAGGTTGCCCAAGTTGTTTGCAAGGTCAGAGTTGTAGCGGCTGATGAGGCCTTCATAGGTGAAGTCGCCGTCGTTGCCGTATCCGGTATCGGACAAGATGTAATAGCGGAATCCGTCGACACCGATTTCATCAACGAGATCGAGTGGATTGACCACGTTGCCTGAGGTCTTTGACATCTTCTCGCCACCAACAAGTAGCCAACCGCCCACAGCCCAGCCTTGTGGCGGTTCGATGCCAGCAGACATCAACATGGCAGGCCAGTACACGTTGTGGAATCGGATGATGTCTTTGCCAATGACGTGGTGATTCACGGGCCACCACTTCTTGAACATTTCGTCGTCGGTGCCGTAGCCAATTGCGGTGATGTAGTTGGCAAGTGCGTCGAACCACACGTATGCAACGTGAGAGTTATCAAACGGAAGGGGAATGCCCCACGTCAGTGTCTTGCGGCTGACAGAGAAATCTTGCAGGCCTTGCTTAATGAAGCCAAGCACTTCATTTACGCGGTGATCGGGAACAACTGCACCAGGATGTGACGAATAGAAGTCAATGAGTCGTTGTTCAAAACGTGAGAGACGGAAGAAGTAGTTCTCTTCTTCGACGTGTTCAACAGGTCGTTTGTGAACAGGGCAGTTGCCGTTCTCGAGTTCGTCCTCGGTGAAGTACGCCTCACACGGCACGCAGTACAGGCCGCTGTACTTGTCGAGTTCAATGTCGCCGGCATCAAAACATGCCTGGAGAAGCTTCTCGACTCCGGCACGGTGACGAGCCTCGGTGGTGCGAATGAAGTCGTTGTTCGAGATGTTGAGACGTTCCCATGCTTCTTTGAAGAGAGGTGCAATGGAATCGGTGAACTCTTGAGGACTGGTGCCTGCAGCATCGGCGGCTTGCTGGATTTTTAGACCGTGTTCGTCGGTGCCGGTGAGAAAGTGGACATCATCACCCAACAGACGGTGCCAGCGGGCGAGGGCGTCAGCAACGATGGTGCTGTACGCGTGACCAAGGTGTGGTCGCGCGTTGACGTAATAGATAGGGGTGGTGAGGTAGTACGTGCCCACTTGTTCAGGCTACGGGACAACGGGTACTGGTTGTCGGTTCGTTTTCAACACCGCAACTTTCGTACGCTTGAACAATGCCTTTTGAGTTCGATAATGCGATAAATGCCGTTCCTCTGGGCGATGGTCTCTACGACACTCCTGTTGAAGATCGATGGGACATCAACGGAAATGCCAACGGTGGGTATCTGCTTGCTCTTGCGGCGAGTGCAATGCGTGCCGCAAGCGGACGCGCCCATCCTGTTTCGATTTCAATGCATTATCTTTCGCCAGCGCCAGCGGGCCCCGCACAGATGCGTACCGAAGTGGTGAAGGCCGGACGTCGGCTCGCCACTGTTGTGGGAACCATGACACGCGATGGGAAGGACATTGTTCGCAGCATCGGAACATTTGGTGACATTGATGCATCGGCTGGACCGCAGTCAAACATGATCCCATTTCCCGACCTTCCGCCATTTGAAGAATGTGGAGTGCGTCCATCAAATCCTGATCTTCCGCCAGGGCTTGGTTCACGTCTCGACATGCGCCTTCACCCCGATGACACAGGCTTTGCCACAGGGAACCCCAAAGGGGAAGCTCACGTGCGTGGATGGTTTGCATTCAAAGATGGACGACCGGTGGACACGATGGGCTTGCTTCTCGCAGCCGACGCATTCCCACCAGTGATGTTCAATCTCTTCGGATTAATTGGTTGGGTGCCAACAATTGAATTCACCGCGCACATTCGTGGTGTTCCTGCTCCAGGACCAATTGCTGCAGAATTCCGCAGTCGTGTGGTGCAGGGTGGTTTCTGGGAAGAAGACGGCGTGATGTGGGACTCCACAGGAGCAGTGGTGGCGATGAGTCGCCAGTTAGCGCTTGTTCCCTTGCCGCAGTCCTAAGGAATACGCAATCACGATTCCGATTGTTGCTGCGGTAATTGTCGACGAGCGACGAATCAACATCTTTGATCGTTGTGCGAACACAACAACTGGCCAGCCACGTGAGCGAGACAATGCGGCAAGTTCTGCGTCGGGGTTGACAGCAACTGCGTTGCCCACAATTTCCATCATCGGAAGATCACTCATCGAGTCTGAGTACGACCATGAATTGTTGAGGTCAATGTTGCGTTGTGTTGCGAGCGTCGTGATGGCTTCTGCTTTTCCTTCGCCGTAACAGAAGGGCCCATCAAGACGGCCGGTGTACACGCCGTTGTCCACTTCACCCTTTGTGCCAATACCGCCTGTCATGCCGAGTGCAATAGCAAGTGGCTCCACAAGTTCGATGGGTGATGCCGACACAATCCATGTTTCGCGACCTGCTGCATGGTGCTGATCAAGAAGTGCGCGAGCTTCAGGACGGATGAGGCCAAGTAGTTCGGGCAAGACAAGTTCGTTCAGTCCTACGAGGTCCGATTGATTCATTCCGCCGACGCGGGACAGGATGCGATCACGAACACCGTGGCTTGATTCGTCGCTGGAGCCGAGAAATTGAAACTTCAGTGCACGAACAACATCGGGTACAAAGTCTTGAATCCGGATGTAACCGGCGTCTCGTGCAGCACGTGCAAAGACAAATGCAGAAGAGCCCGCAATCAACGTGCGGTCGAGGTCAAAGAATGCTGCTGTTGATTGTGTGTTCGTCATGATCCCACCGCTATTGCATAGACACGCTTTCGTGCGACTCCGAATGCTGCTGTTACTTCGTCAATTGCATCACGTTTGCTGAGGCCTTTTGCAGTGCGTTCAGCAAGTTCACGAACAATTTCCTCGTCTGTTACTTCTACTTCGGTATTGGTGGCTGGCGCAATGACAATTGCATACTCACCACGCGGTGCAACAGTGCGTGAGTGTTCAATGGCATCGTTCACGGTTCCACGCCACACTTCTTCGTGCATCTTGGTGAGTTCTCGAGTGAGCGCAACTAGACGATCAGAACCGCATGCAGCTGCGAGGTCTACCAATGTCTTCTCTAAACGATGCGGTGCTTCATAGAGCACGGTGGTGCGGCGTTCGCGGGCGACCTCGGTGAGTCGTTCACGTCGTTCTGCGCCACTGCGAGGGAGGAAACCATCAAATGCAATGCGATCAGTGGGCAAACCGCTGATTGTTGCTGCAACAACAAATGCAACAGGGCCCGGAGTGGCGTGTACCGGATGACCTGCTGCGACTGCAGCACGCACGAGCCGTTCGCCTGGGTCACTGATGGCGGGTGTTCCTGCGTCACTAATGACTGCAACCACTTCGTTTGCTGCAAGTAATGCCATCACTTCTTCGATGGCATCGTGCTCGGTGTGATCATTAGCAACAATGAGACGCTCAGGTGTCGCATTGATGCGCTTTAGTAATGAACCGCTGTGTCGCGTGTCTTCGCAACAGATCACACGAGCTGCGCGCAAGACCGATACGGCACGAGGCGAAATGTCATCAAGATTGCCGATGGGCGTGGCGACAAGCCACAAGCCGGCATGCACGATGGAGGAGACGTCGTCAAGATTGGACATAACGCACCTCGAGTGGGGAACCGACACCGAGGTTCCATCGTTCAAAGGAACCTGCAGCAGCTTCCACAATCATGTGTGACTGCTTATTCCTGGCACCAATGCGCCACGGCTTCAATGTTGCAGTGTGAAGAACGAGTCCATCGATGGAAACATGCGCGACGTCGATAGCGACTTTCATGCCAATGGTGTGCACCCAAGAACATGGCACCAGTACAAGAGGTTCGTCCACAGAGGTGACACCAAGAAGCCCGCGACGAAGGTCAGCGCGTGAAGTGGCGAGCTGTGCTGCGGCAAGCACCCGTCCTTCGCTGACGAGCCACACGGGTTCCATTGCGGACATGACTACACGTTAAAGCGGAATTCGGTGACGTCGCCGTCGATGAATTCGTATTCTTTTCCTTCAGAGCGCAACTTGCCGACATCTTTTGCAGCATTCCAGGAACCCAACTCAACGAGTTCGTCCCAGTGGATCACTTCTGCGCGAATAAAACCACGCTGAATGTCGGAGTGGATCTTGCCTGCACAGATAGGAGCTTTGTCGCCGGCATGGAATGTCCAAGCGCGTGTTTCCTTCTCACCCGTGGTGAAGTACGTACGTAATCCGAGGAGGTGATACGCCGAGCGCACCATCTTTGTGAGGGCACCTTCGCCAAGGCCAAGAGCCTCGAGCATTTCGGCACGGTCTTCGTCAGACAACTGTGCAGCTTCAGATTCAATCTGCACGCTCATGCCGAGAACTTCAATGTCGTGTTCCTGGCGTGATCCTGGTGGGCACAATTCTGCACGAACGCGAGCCTCCATCGCGGGAATCGTGTCGAGTTCGTTTTCGCCCACATTGACCACAGCAAGAACGCGACGGTTGGTGAGCAAGAAGTGCGGCGCCAACTCTTCGCGATCAGAAGCAGAGAGATCAGAGCGGTAGATCGGGGTGCCTTCAGCGAGAACGTCGTACGCGCGCTGCAAGAGAGACGCTTCTTCTTGGTTGCCCTTGTCGACGCGTGCAGTTTTCTTCACACGATTTAGACGAGTCTCGACAGTTTCAAGGTCGGCGAGTGCAAGCTCTAACTCAACAATGCGGAGATGCTCGAGAGGGTCATCGGGGCCGGGTACGTCGTCATCTTTGAAGGCACGCAGCACATACACAATGGCATCGACCTCACGAATGTTGGCGAGGAACTTGTTGCCGAGGCCTTCACCCTTGCTGGCGCCTTCAACGAGGCCGCCAATGTCGACGACTTGGACAGCGGCATGCACGATGCTCTTTGTCTTCGACATCTCAGCCAATTGGAGGAGGCGAGTATCGGGAACCTTGGCGACGCCAATGTTCGGGTCCTTTGTGGCAAAGGCATAGGGGGCAGCCAGGGCTCCACCGCCGGTGAGGGCGTTGTAGAGCGAGGACTTACCTGCGTTGGGGAGACCGACCAGACCGAAACATTCCATGAGGGGTAGGAGGCTATCTGTCGGGATGTTCTAGAACCCGTGTGGGTTATGGCTGGGGTAATTGTTACTATGGCGGTAGTGCAAATAGCCCCGGCTCACCCGCCGGACTAGTACGACAAAAGGACACTCCCCGTGACTTCGTTCGATCTTGACCTCAGTAAGTACAGCCTTGGCTGGAGTGATGAGGTGGAATACGCCTTCGCACCCGAAAAGGGACTCTCCGACCGTGTGGTCGAGCAGATTTCATGGTGGAAGGGCGAGCCGAAGTGGATGACTGAATACCGCTTGCGCAGCTTGGGCATCTTCGACCGTAAGCCAATGGCGCCATGGTTCGGCAACAACATGCCCGACCTCGACTTCCAGGACATCTTCTATTACTTGAAGCCAGCAACGGCACAGGTGGACGAATGGGATGACCTTCCTGAGCAGATGAAACTCACCTACGAGAAGTTGGGCATTCCCGAAGCAGAGCGCAAGTACCTCGCTGGCGTGACCGCACAGTACGAATCAGAAGTGGTCTTCCACCGCAACCGTGAAGATCTTGAAGCACAAGGCATTTTGTTCTGCGACATGGACACCGCATTGCGCGAGTACCCCGACCTTGTCAAGCAGTACTTCGGCTCAGTGATTCCTCCAGCGGACAACAAGTTCTCTGCGTTGAACACAGCTGTGTGGTCTGGTGGGTCATTTATTTACATTCCACCAGGCGTCGAATGCGAAATGCCATTGCAGGCGTACTTCCGCATTAATTCGGAAAACGCTGGTCAGTTCGAGCGCACGCTCATCATCGCTGACGAGGGTTCAAAGGTTCACTACATCGAAGGTTGCTCCGCACCGGTGTACACCAGCGACTCATTGCACTCAGCTGTTGTTGAGATTGTTGTGAAGCCATCTGCACACGTGACTTACACGACCATTCAGAACTGGTCACCAAATGTGTACAACTTGGTCACCAAGCGTGCTCGTGTTGAAGCAGAAGGTCACATGGAATGGATCGATGGCAACATCGGATCCAAGCTCACCATGAAGTACCCAAGCGTGTACTTGGTCGGCCCGAAGGCAACAGGTGAAGTGTTGTCAGTTGCGTATGCAGGTGCTGGTCAGCATCAGGACGCTGGCGCAAAGATGGTGCATGCTGCACCAGAAACTTCATCAAAGATTGTTTCCAAGTCGATCAGCAAAGACGGTGGCATCACTGCTTATCGCGGACTCGTTCGCGTTGAAGAAGGTGCCTACGGATGCAAGAGCCACGTGCAGTGCGACGCACTCATTCTTGATGGCGAAAGCGAAAGCCGCACATTCCCATACATGGAAGTGGGCGAGAAGGACGCAGAGATCGGACACGAAGCAACCGTTTCGAAGATTGCTGATGAGCAGTTGTTCTATCTCATGAGCCGTGGCCTCACGCAGGAAGCTGCAATGAGCATGGTGGTCAATGGCTTCATCGAGCCAGTGACCCGCACATTGCCAATGGAATACGCAGTGGAGTGGAGCCGTCTGATTGAGTTGCAGATGGAAGGTTCCATCGGCTGATTCAGCCAATGGGTCTTCGTTATGCCGATGCGGACGGAATGCAAGAACTATGAGAGCCGCACCTATGCAAATGGTGATGCAGTACGAAAGTGCAATCTCAATCTTGCTCCTGAAGCACCGTGGCGTTGTCCAGACCCATGCGAAGGGTATGCACGTCGGTTAGCTGATGTTGCATGGGTGCATGGCACGGCCATCGCACCACCCACTCCGCCAGAAGTGCCCGGCTTGGGTGACGGATCCGCAGCAGCAGTCCTTGACGCGGCGAGTGAAATCATCAACTCCATCAGTGCACAAACCGTTGAAGAAGTCTTAAAAGAACAGTCGAAGAAGCGCCGTTGGTGGCGTAAGAAGAAGTAGCAGATTCATGAATACAACCCCCGCACTCCCCAGTACCGAAGAAGAGATTTGGCGTTACAGCCGTATTGCCGAACTTGACCTTGGATCATTCGCACTTGGCAAAGCCCGTACCGAGACTGTTGGTCTTGATGCAGTTCGCGTGAAGGATTCTCTCGCCGGCATTGCAATGAACGGCACACCCGATGTGTTCGCAGAACTCAATGCTTCGAACGCCGAGACGATTTCGTTGCGCATTCCGAAGGGCGTTGCTGTTGATGGAGTCATTGAGATCATCCATCACATCGAAGATGATGGAATTGTGACGTATCCACGTTTGGTGATTGATGCAGAGCCAGAGAGCCAAGTCACTGTCGTCGAACGCTTTATCTCGAATGACAATGTGAAGTCTCTTGTTGTTCCTGTTCTGGAGATTCGTTCAGCAGCAAGTGCCAATGTCAACTACGTCGGCATCAATCAGTTGGGCTTGCGCACATGGATGATTGCTCACCAGCAAACAGTGGGCCATCGCGACTCCAACACTCGTCTGAACACTGTTGCTCTCGGTGGTGACTATGCGCGTGTTCGTGCAGAAGTTCGCCTCGTGGAATCGGGCGCAAATGCTCAGCAACTCGCGTTGTACTTTGCCAGTGGCACGCAGATGCACGACTTTCGTACACTGCAGCGCCACGAAGCACCACGTACCTACAGCGACCTCTTGTTCAAGGGTGCCGTGGGTGGCAGCGCACGCAGCGTGTACACCGGCCTCATCCGTATTGAAAAGAACGCTGGTAAGTCCGAAGCATTCCAGACAAACCGCAACCTCACCTTGGGTGCAGGCGCATGGGCAGAGAGCGTGCCCAACTTGGAGATTGAAACCAACGAAGTGAAGTGCAGCCATGCAAGCACCGTCGGTTCCATCGACCAAGAGCAGCGCTTCTACTTAGAGAGCCGTGGCATTTCGCCTGAAGTCGCAGAGCGTCTTGTTGTGTTCGGTTTCTTCAAGGATGTTCTTGATCGTTTGCCATCGAATGTGGACACCACCGCACTTGAAGCTGAGATCGCTGAGAAGTTGCGCCGCGAAGAAGCTGCACAATGAGCATCGTTGCAAAGTTTGAGGACTTGAAGTCCGGTGAAGCGCAACGCGTGATGGTCGACGGTGTTGCCGTAGCTGTTGTCCGCATTGAAGATGAAGTCTTCGCTGTTGCTGATGTATGCAGTCACGCCAATGTGTCGTTGTCGGAGGGCACTGTGATGTGTGAGACAAAGCACATCGAGTGTTTCAAGCACGGAAGCGCATTCAGTTTGGAAACTGGTATTCCTGACGCATTGCCAGCAACAAAGCCCGTTGCTGTTTTCTCTGCGTCTGTTGTTGACGGAAACGTTGTTGTTGAATCAAAGGATGGTGCGCAATGAGCACATTGAAAATCACAGGCTTGACTGCTGAAGTCGCCGATAAGGAAATCTTGAAGGGTATTGACCTCGAGATCAATTCCGGAGAAGTACACGCAATCATGGGCCCGAACGGTGCAGGCAAGAGCACATTGTCAGCCGTCATCATGGGCAAGCCTGGGTACACAGTGACCGGCGGATCCGTGAC
>CAEZWV010000048.1_pt1 | contig 11714 bp, 14 predicted proteins | sample 7265081 | NCBI WGS metagenome assembly CAEZWV01 (sample SAMEA6813891, study PRJEB35770) | uncultured Acidimicrobiaceae bacterium | biome: Freshwater; feature: Freshwater reservoir; material: water | place: Czech Republic | collected 2015-11-04 | depth 0.5m m
GAGGACCGTCGTCCAAACGCAAACGTTGACCCCTACACAGTCACCCGTCTCATCCTTGAGACTGTCTGCGGCTAAGCCCAGAAAACACACACTTTGTGAGACGGGGGGCCGAAAGGTCCCCCGTTTTGCTTTCTCAGTAGCCCATTGCCCCTCAATCGGGGCAGACTGAAGGAATGAGCGACATGCTTGATCAACACCGTGACTATGTCTTACGCACAGTAGAAGAACGAGGAGTGCGTCTCGTACGCCTCTGGTTCACCGATGTGCTCGGCACGCTCAAGAGCTTCGCCATCAGCCCAGCGGAGTTAGAGAACGCTCTCAATGACGGCATGACCTTCGATGGCTCTTCTATCGACGGCTATTCACGCACCGAAGAGTCTGATGTTCTTGCGATTCCGGATCCCAACACATTTGAGGTTCTTCCATGGGTGGACAACAAGTCGGCAGAAGCTCGTGTGTTCTGCGACATTCACAATCTTGACGGATCTATTTTTGGTGGTGACCCTCGTCAAATTTTGCGACGCACTCTCGATGCTGCTCGCGCACAGGGTTATGAATTCCTCATCGCTCCCGACATGGAGTACTTCTACTTTGAAACTCCGAAGCGTGGCGAGTTGCCTGTTCCGCTTGATGAAGGTGGCTTCTTTGATCTCACAACGACCGACGTTGCATCGTCACTTCGTAAAGAAACAATTCGCACACTTGAAGTGATGGGCATTCCTGTGGAGTATTCATTCCACGAAGATGCACCAAGCCAGCAAGAGATTGATTTGCGTCATACCGATGCATTGTCCATGGCTGACTCTGTCATGACATTCCGCATGATCGTGAAAGAGATTGCAGCGATGCACAACGTGCATGCAACGTTTATGCCAAAGCCGCTTGAAGGTGTGCAGGGTTCGGGCATGCACCTTCACGTCTCACTCTTCAAGGGTGATGAGAACGCGTTCTACTCCGCTGATGATCAGAACAATTTGTCTGCTGATGCAAAAGCTTTCATGGCCGGCTTGTTGCGACATGCTGCTGAGATCACAGCAATCACAAACCAAACCGTCAATAGCTACAAGCGTTTGGTTCCTGGTTTCGAAGCACCTGTGCACATCAGTTGGGCACGCAACAACCGCAGTGGACTCATTCGTGTCCCTATTCCAAAGCGCGGAAACCCCAGTGCCACGCGCCTTGAATACCGTTCGCCAGACCCTGCATGTAACCCATATCTTGCGTTTTCCGTCATCCTCGCTGCAGGCATGAAGGGCATCCGCGAAGGCTACGAACTGCCAGCAGAAGCTGATGCGAATCTCTTTCAGATGGACGATGCGGATCTTGCAAAGTTGGGCATTCATCAGCTTCCGCAATCACTCAACGATGCGTTGAAGGTGATGGAACAATCAGAGCTTGTGCGCGAAACTCTTGGTGAGCACATGTTCGATTGGTTCCTTCGCAACAAGCGTCGTGAGTGGATGGAATACAAAACCCAAGTCACTCCGTTCGAACTCAACCGCTACTTAAAGTCGCTGTAATCACACCATGGCTTCATCCGACATGATCGTTGTCTTCCCAGGAACACCGTCACCTGATTTGGCGCGCACCCTTGACATGGGTGGGTACCGATGGAAGGCCGTGTCTGGTGCAGATGAAGCGATCAAAACAGAGCCAAAGAATGGCTGGATGGGCGCCATCATCGCGTGTGATGAAGAATCGGAGGCGGCATGGGCATTTGCTCGTGCGGTGCGCAAGCGCGACAACCCTGTCAACTCCGTGTTGCTTCTCGTATCGGGCGCACAGTTATCTGATCTTGAATTGCGCGATGACTTATTTGACGACTTCTGCATCACACCATTTCATCCGCGTGAATTAGAAGCCCGCTTGCGTCACTTGTTCTCCGGTAATGCTGAAGGTGCTGCGGCACGACCAGAACTTGTCGAGCATTCTGGACTTGTGCTCAACCTCGAGACGTATCAGGCAAGTTTCAATGGAGCATCCCTTGATCTCACGTTCATGGAGTATGAGTTGTTGAAGTTCCTCGCACAAAACCCCGGCAAGGTGTTTACGCGAGAGATGCTGTTGTCACGCGTGTGGGGCTATGAGTACTACGGCGGTGCTCGCACGGTGGACGTTCATGTGCGTCGTTTGCGTGCCAAGTTGGGTGAAGAACACGCCAACCTGATCCAGACCGTGCGTTCTGTGGGTTATCGCTTCGGTCAAGGTCGCTGGGGCAGCTAAAGCTTTACGCCGCTTGTACAAAAGCGGTGACTGAGTTTGCAATCATCTGAACCGCAATTGCGGCGAGCAACATGCCCGCAACGCGCGCAAGCAACACAACTCCAGCTGGGCGGAAGATCTTCACCACAAAGCCGCTGAAACGCAAAGCAAAAAGTGAAATCGACAAGGCCACTGCCATGCCTCCCAGCACGCTGAACCACTCGGCGACATTGTCTGTGCGCTTGAAGAACACGATGGTTGCCACAATCGCGCCCGGACCAGCCAGCAACGGCGTTCCAAGAGGAACCATTGCAACAGAAGTACGTTGCTCTGGTGTTGCCGATTCAAAGGCATCTTCCTGGCCTTTGCCATACAGCAACTGCAGGGCAACAAGAAGGAGCAATAGTCCACCTGCGCCTTGCATTGCTGGCACGGAAACATTTAGATAATTCAGAATGCTCTGACCACCAATGGCAAACAATGAAATCACGAAGAACGCAGTTGCGACCGCCAAATAGGCAGCGCGGTGACGTTCCTTCTCCGTGAGGTTCTTCGTAACAGAGAGAAAGATCGGCGTGTTCCCAGGTGGGTCCATGATCACGAGCATCGTGATGACTACTTCTCCGAACAAGTTCATTGCGTCAGGCTATTGGCCTGACATCCACGAGGACTCAACATGAGCCAATTTTCGTATCTCACTCGGGTGCTCCGTCTATGGCATGACTAGTGTGCTTGAAATCATTTGTCTAATTGGGAGTCAATGTAGTCATACATGAAATCAGGTCACTCCTTCAGCGCAAATCGAACATGGTCACTTTCCTATGGCCTCCTTTGTGTCTTTGCTCTTTTTTCACTATCTGCTTGTTTGGAGACCATCCCTCCTGACACCGTTCCTAGAGCACCCTCAATCACGGAGGCCCCTACTGACACCATCGGTTTCCGTGATCCCTCTGTCCCCGTCATTAGTCCAGGAAGCGGATTACCGAACTTCGGTGATGACCCCACGAGCACGGACGAAGAAGTTGACTGTGACAGCGCAGAGGATCTTTGTGATTCTGGAGCATGGGCATGCGATGACATCGCTGACTACTGCGACATCGGACCCGATGACGGTTCAGAATTACCCGAAGATTGGGATTGGGATCGATGATTATCATCAAACTGAATCCAGAGATTCAATTGAACAAAAAAACCTTCTAGTAGAACTCAGCAATCCACTCACTAATTGAATCCCAATAAGGACCAATCGCTAGATCACCAGCGATGTATCCCAGTCCTAAACAAGTCACCAGATGCCCCCATGCGATGAGCCCTGCAGGAATTCTTGTAAACCGTGCAATCGATTCTGCGTCCACTCCGCTGCCAGGAGCCCGACGCACCAAAGTCACTTGCATCCAGGCAAATTGAACACCGTTAATCACCAAGAACCCAGCAATGCCAGCTACCACTGCGCCGACAACATCGCTTGAAACTTTGTCAAATGCGTAATAGCAGCCACCCACTACTGCACTTGTCCACACAATTCCCCACAAGTTTCGAATCAGAAGAAGTATTGCGAGAGAAAGCACCGCTACAGAGAAGATCGCCCAAGCAATTGACCTCCCCATTTGAATCGCCTGAATTGCGGCCACTGCAGCAATGCTTTGAGCGGGATAGCCCGCTGCGGAAACAAGGGATGCTCGAAATCGACCCCAGTTCGGCGACAGTTCATAGATGGCCAAACCCGATGAACTTGGATGAATATGAATCTGCTTAGGTCGGGCGAAAAGAGCGCCCGCCATAAATGCATGACCAAGTTCATGGACAACAGTTGAGAAGTATCGCAGCAGCAGTCGCCCCGGACTTATTGCTGCAAACATTCCTACTAGGAACGCCAGTGCGACATACTGATCCGTCGACGTTCCATCATTCCGCACATATTCATCAAGGAATTCAACTAACGGAACGGGTAACTCAGTTCCTGTTGCAAGCGCAATAACAATTGCGATGATCCCAAAAGAGAGTAGAAACATTTAGAGGACAGTAGCCCAAGTTTCAGGAGTTAATTCAAATCAGTCACTGGGCTCAAAGAGCATCAGCGCAGCAGAGGGTTAACTTGTGAGATTCTGCATCTCTGCAGCGAGCTTGGTGTGAGACTTCAACATCTCTTCCACCTTGGTGCTGACTAGTTGTCCGTTGCGCACAACAGCCTTGCCGTGCACAATCGTGTCGCGCGCACCTGTTGGGCCACAACGCAACCACCCTTCAACAGGGTCTGCAATTGCGCCGGCGAATTGAATACCTGTCAGATCCCAAATCGCAAGGTCACCTACTTGGCCCACAACAATCTGACCAATCTCACCAAGACGACCTAAACACCCAGCGCCACCAATCGTTGCAACTTCCAATGCCATGCGCGCATCTGCTGCATCAGCACCACTCTTCAACTTGCCCAACAACATTGCAGTGCGCGCTTCTAACCACAGTGATGCAGAGTCGGCGCTTGAAGAACCATCAACGCCAAGCCCCACGTGTACGCCAGCCTTGCGCAGATCAACAACTGGCGAAATACCTGACGCGAGAATCATGTTTGATGACGGGCAATGCGCAGCACCAATACCAGCAGCACCTAATTGCACAATCTCTTCATCATTGGGCATCACACAATGCGCCACCCATGTGCGGTTACTCAACCAACCGACTTCTTTCAAGTATTCAAAGGGCCGGCAGCCAAACGTTGCAATAGAGAAATCATCGTCTTCTGCGTTCTCCGCAAAGTGTGTGTGTAAACGAACATCAAGTTTCTCTGCAAGTTCTGCAGAACGAATCATTAAATCCTTGGTGACACTGAAAGGTGAACATGGTGCAAGCGCAATACGAGTCATTGCACCAAACGAGCGATCATGATGGCGCTCCACTGCCACTTGTGACAACGCAAGAATTTCATCATCTTCTTGCACAACATCATCAGGCGGCAGGCCACCATCTTTTTGTGACAACGACATCGAACCACGCGTCGGATGGAAACGAATTCCTAAATCTTTCGCTGCAGCAATCTCTGCACTCAGTAAGTCTCCACCGTTACGTGGATGCAAATACAAGTGATCTGTCGAAGTGGTACAACCGGAGAGTGCCAGTTCTGCCAAACCAATCCATGCGGAAACATGCGCGCTTTCTTCATTCAACGCGCGCCACAACGGATACAGTGTCTGCAGCCAACCGAACAGTGGTGACGATGTCATCGGTGGATACGCACGCGTGAGGTTTTGGTACAAGTGGTGGTGCGTGTTGATGAGGCCTGGCGTTACCAAACAACCCGATGCATCAATGCGTTGCGTCGCATCAGGCATTGGATCAACTGAAGAACCAACACCAGAAATCAGACCGTTCGTGATTGCAATCCAGCCACCAGGAATTTCACGACGTGTTGCATCAACCGTTGCTACTAATAACGCGTTATGAATTAGCAGGTCAGCAGACATGAAAGTGACCTAACGACTGAGCGAACTCAGATGTTCGTGTCGAGAAGCTCGCTGCCTTCGTAACGGATTTCAGCATCCCGGTTAAGAAAATATCCGATCACACCAGCGAGGGCGGCCGTTGACAGACCAACGATGATGGGGAAACTCAAAAGGATGACAACGAGAATCAATGGACCAGGCATGTGACTACTTCTTCTTCTTTGCAGCGGACTTCTTGACCGACTTCTTTGGTGCTGCTTTCTTGGCAGCAGACTTCTTCACGACTTTCTTTGCGCCAGCTTTCTTCGCTGCCGCCTTCTTCTTTGCAGGAGCCTTTTTCGCAACAGCCTTCTTTGCTGCCGCTTTCTTCTTCGCAGCTTTTTTCTTGGCTGGCTTCTTCGCCGCAACAGGCAGAAATGCCCAAGCTTCGATCTCCACTGCGCCGCCGAACGGAAGTTCCTTCACGCCGATGGTGCTGCGTGCAGGGCGAGCCTTGCCAAAACCTGCTGCATACATCTCATTGAATGTTGGGAAGGTGTCCATGTCGGTGAGGAAGCACAGAGTCTTTGCGATGTCATCGATGGTGGCACCCATGGTGGCCAACTGAGCCTTGAGGTTGATCACGGCCTGCTGCGTCTGAGCGCGAACACCGCCGGGCACAATGGCGCCGTCTTTCATTCCGAGCTGACCAGAAACGATGACCCAATCTCCGGCGCGAACGATGGGGGTATATGGAGGATGTGCGGGAGCTGCCATACCCCTAATCCTACGCACCCATTGGACGGGCGTACGATTGAGACCAATGAATCCCTCGCAGATGTTTAGCCGTCGACAGTTTTTTGCCCTGTCCGCAACCATGGGAGCGGGGGCTGTTTTGGCAGCCTGCGGCGGTGGGTCTGGCTCCGGCGGCACAGGCTCAACTGACGTGCTCAAGGGCCTCGACGGATCCCTTCAAATCGCCAAGCGCTTCTCCCCCGAATCAATCGTTCCCGGCAAGGTCCGCCTTCCCCTTTCCCTCGCCGACAAATCAGGAGTTCTCGGTACCGATGGCACAGTCACCCTGCCTGATGAACTCACGGCAAAAGTGATTGATAGTGAAACCGGAGACGTGATTCTCGATTCAGTCACTGCACAGCGTTACGACGAAAACATGTCTGTTCCGTATTGGCCGTTTGTTTTCAACATCAAGAAAGAGGGCATCTATGTCCTCACTCTCGACATTGCCCCCGACACGGAAGTCACTTTCCAAGTGTTGAAGCCCAGTGATGTGCCCATGCCCAAAGTGGGAGATCCTCTTCCACCATTCGATACGCCAACCGTTGACAATGCACGCGGCGTGAATCCGATTTGTACACGACCTGAAGGCACATGCCCATTCCATTCGATGACATTGACCGAAGCGTTGAAGAGTGGAAAGCCCGTTGTGTATCTCATTGGAACACCTGCGTATTGCAAAACAGGAACATGTGCACCAGGCCTTGATGCGCTCATTGAGATCTCAAAAATCCTTGAAAACAAAGCAGTTTTTGTTCATGCAGACGTGTACAAAGACAAAACAGCAACAGAGGCATCGCCCGCAGTGCAGGCATACAAACTCAGCTATGAACCGTTGTTGTACATCACTGATGCACAAGGTGTTCAGATAGATCGACTGGATGCGATCTTTGATGCAAGAGAACTACGAGAAGTTCTCGCAGCCGCGGGAATCAGCTAAACGACTTACCGCAACCGCATGAACGCTGTGCGTTCGGGTTGGAGATTGAGAAGCCCTGCTCGGTGAGAGAGTTCTTGAAGTCGAGGCTTGCACCTTCAAGCATTGGAGCTGATGCTGGGTCGACAACGACCTTGACATCGCCGAATGTGAGGGTGACGTCATCTGCTGCGATGTCGCCATCGAAGTACATATCGTACGAGAAGCCTGAGCAGCCACCGCTCTTCACGGAAACGCGAAGTGCAAGATCTTGTGCGCCTTCTTCAGCGAGAAGCTCTGCGACTTTCTTTGCTGCAACATCTGTGAGAGTGATCATGATGACCTCCAAAAAGGATCCGGGTTGCCTTCATACTAGGCATGCCTAACGGCATTTCCGATACCGCCGTACACTTCATTTTGTGAGCCAGAGAGTTCCCCCAGCGCCCACCGAGGAAGAGGTCCGTAACCTCCTCCGTGCTGTCATCGACCCAGAACTGGGCGACAACATTGTCGACCTAGGAATGGCCGGGGACATCACCATGGCTGACGGCATTGTGACCATTGGGGTCAAGCTCACCATCCGTGGCTGCCCCCTGCGCGCCCAGATTCAAAAGGACATTCGTAGCCGCCTTGAAGTGCACCCCTGGGTACAGAAGGTGAAGATTGACTGGGGCGAGATGACCGCCGATGAGCGCACAGCCGTTATGTCTCGTGCCCGCTGGAATGCTCGCGAGAACGCCACCGACACCGCAGTGCCCACCGGAGCGCGCATCCTTGCCATCGCAAGTGGCAAAGGTGGCGTGGGCAAGTCGTCCGTCACCGTGAACCTTGCCGCCGCTCTTGCCGCCGCCGGCAAAACCGTTGGCGTGCTCGATGCAGATATCTGGGGCTTCTCCATTCCTCGCATGTTGGGAATGCCCGACCGTCTTGAGGCGCAAAAGATTGATGGTCGCGACAAGCCGATGATCATGCCGAACGAACGTCGCGTCGGCGACGGACTTCTCAAAGTTGTCTCAACTGGCATGTTGGTCGAAGACGAAGGAACTGCTCTGATGTGGCGCGGACTCATGCTCACAAAAGCTGTCGAGCAATTTTTAAATGACGTGCAGTGGGGACACCTTGACTATCTCGTCATCGACATGCCGCCTGGCACCGGTGACGTACAAATGGGTCTTGCACGTATGTTGCCTCGCACCGATCTTCTTATTGTCACTACACCTGCAGTGTCTGCACAGAAGGTGGCAATCCGCGCCGCCGACATGGCACGACGCAGTTTCTTGCGCGTTGCAGGCGTGATTGAAAACATGAGTGCCTTCGAGTGCGACCATGGCGAGTCATACGCATTGTTCGGCACCGGTGGCGGTCAAGCATTGGCCGACGAAATTGGTGTGGAGCTTTTGGGTCAAGTACCGATTGAACCAACAGTTGCTGCAGGTGGCGATGCGGGTCAACCAGTTGTGCTCGATGGCATTGGTAAAGCAGCCGAAGTGTTCTCTCGAATTGCTGCACGCATCATTGAAGAAACGCCAGACAACGACGACATGAACGGATGCTCTGCACGCGACGAAGATGTCGCGGTCGGCGTCACAGTACGGCGTACTCCGGATCCCCAGGCATAGCGATTCCGACGACTCGACCATCTGAGTCGATCTTCAACTTCGGCAGAATTGTTTGGGGCATTCCCACCTGAGCAGCTGCAGCCAACACTTCATCGGCAGTTTTGAATGGCAACAGAAACTCAATGTTTGCTTTTGTTGGAGGCATCAACATCAAGTCTTTTTCGTGCGCGCGCTCAATTGCTTCCTGTGGGCTAATCCAGAAACTCTCAATCGTTTCGCCATCGTCATGCAACGGCTCTTGGGCCTGTGGTGCGCGTGCAATGAAGAAGCGTGTATCAAATCGGCGCTTCTCACCCATGGGCGTAATCCAATGGCTCACGTAGTGAATGTCATCTGTTGTGAGACGAAGACCTTCACGCTTACATAAATCAAGAAGCGCCACAGACCCGTCGTGAATGTTCTCGCGCTCAACTTCGAATCGTTTGGCTATTGCCTCATCATCGAAGCGAACAACATCACCGGTTGTTTCGTGACGAGCGAGCAACACACCCGCTTCTTCAAAACATTCACGAATGCAGGCGACCCAATAGGCAAGACCACCGTTTGCAATTCCCAGCAACGAACTTGCATGGGCGTCGGTAAGGCCATCACATAATTCGGCAATTTCATCAACACCGTCGACGTCGTCAACTTTGCCTCCGGGGAAGACAAACATGCCGCTTGCGAAAGCCGCATTGAATGTGCGGCGAAGCATGAACACTTCAACACCGCCTGCATCTGCATCACGCACCAACAACACCGTTGCCGCTGGCTTCACCGGCACAGTGGTCGGATCAAACTCTTCACTTGACGTATCGCTCACCGCTCATCATCCCCTTCGTGCGGTTCAACATCAATCACGTCATTCGACTCTGACAGATATCCCCTGTTTTCCACCCTAGGTCCCGAGTGTGTACTGCGTATCACTGTGGTCTTCCCATGGATGCGCCGGCTTGCGAATCGCACAATCATTAAACGAACCGGGGATAACAGCAGAGCGATTCCCAGGATGTCAGAGATGAATCCAGGAGCAAGTAAGAAAACACCTGCAGCAAGAATGCACACACCGTTTGCAATCTCTTTCGTCAGTTCATCGCCGGTCTGTGCGGCCACCACAAAGCGGCGAAACGCCTTGATGCCTTCGCGCTTCACCAATGCTGAGCCGATTGCCGAAATCACAATGAGCAATGCAACCGTCGGAATCAACCCAAGTTCTTGGCCTACTTGGACGATGAAATACAACTCAATCAGTGGCAGAACCACCACAAGAGAAATGATGAGAAGAAACATGGCCGCTACTGCGACTTACGCGCCTCTCGATAATCGCGAGCAGCACCTTCAAGTGGTTCCACCTGCAAGGTGATGCCGTCAATGCTTGCAACACGAATCTCAGCATTGTTTGCTAATGGAGTCGCACGGTTTGTGCGTGCACGCCATTGCGCACCATCAACCAAAACGATTCCTTCTGGGTTCACGTCGCCGACTGCGACGCCGGTGGTGCCCACCAAGTTGTCGCGACCAATTGTTGGTGTCGCAAATCGCGTGCGCACCATCGATGGCATGCCGACAATGAACGTCAGTGCGACACCCACAATGCACACCAGGAGCGATAACCACCCCGGTCGCATCGTGAGACCATCAACACTTCGGAACATCGTGAACGATGCCCCTATATAGGCAACTAGCCCTAGACCAGTCCACAATCTCGGCACGCCGACTTGTACGTCGATTGCAAACGCAATCATCGAAAGAATCAACAAAGTCAGGCCAAAGCCACTCATGGGGAGAGCCCCCATGCCAAGCGTTCCAAGAACCAAGCACACGGATCCAACAAACGCACCGATGCCGATACCCGCAGTAAAGAACTCAAAGATCAATAGTGCAAGGCCAATGGTGGTCAACAGATATGCCGATGGCGGGCTAGCAACCGTATGCAACAAGCGAGGCATCAATCCCAACTTAAAGAAGCGAACAGTTGTTGCCTCACGAATGACTTGACCGTTCTTGTCCAACACGTCTGCAACGGTGTCGAGAGTTGTGCCGCGAATGGTCAAACCATCAAGTGCAAACAACATGTTGCGCAACACCGGCACGCCACGGTCGTCTGTCGAAAACTTCAATACATCCTGTTCACGTGCTTCAAGGAACCCAAGTGTTTTTGCATAGATCGCATCGTCGGCTGCGCCGAAGCTCAGAGGCTTTCCGTTAACAGTCAACATCGTTCCGGTACGGCCCATGCGCGCACCTGGCGCCATGGCAGTCACGTCTGCAACCGCAAGTAACTGTGCAGGAAGGCCATAGGCACGCGAGCCGCTCGGCCCGACCCAGATGGCAACAGGAATCTTTGACTCCTGAATTGCAGTCGCAATCTCTGCCATGCGATCACGACCAACAACTGCACCCTTGGTGTTGAACTGCAGCACCACAGCTTGTGCACCATTGTTCTGCGAGCGCTCAATCGACTCGCCAATGCTCTGCGCGACGATGGCGTCGACAATGCCACTGACCTCAACGACGTCAACTGGCGCCAATTTCTCTGCACCTGTGGAAGCCTGCGCGCCATTGGCCGTCAGGACTCCCATCACTGGTCCGACAAGAACCAGACCAAGTCCGCACATGATGCGTCTTTTTGCGCCTACCCTCAAAGGTCTCTCCTTGCGTTATGGAACCACACCACTTTTTCACGGCACAGCGTGTCCTCATTGTTGCTGGCAAAGGCGGCGTGGGGAAATCCGCAGTGGCAGGCTCGCTGGCGCTCTTGGCTGCCCAAAGTGGCCTTCGAGC
>CAEZWV010000050.1_pt1 | contig 11090 bp, 10 predicted proteins | sample 7265081 | NCBI WGS metagenome assembly CAEZWV01 (sample SAMEA6813891, study PRJEB35770) | uncultured Acidimicrobiaceae bacterium | biome: Freshwater; feature: Freshwater reservoir; material: water | place: Czech Republic | collected 2015-11-04 | depth 0.5m m
GCAAGAAAAGGATCGCCGGGGAGACTTGTCATACCTATTGGTTACTTGCGATGTACCCGTCCGCGCAAAGCGGTGAAGGCCAAAGTGAAAGAAATCGCACCAACGACGGCGGATGCAAGGAAAGCCTGACCCAGTGCGGAGGCATCCCATCCCTCCAGAATCAGGCTTCTCATGCCTGCAAGTAGGTAGGTCACGGGGTTGTAATCGGCTGCGGTGGAAAGCCAGCCCGTCATCTGTTCCTGAGGAACATAAGCAGTAGTGAGGAATGCAAACGGGAAGAAGAGGAGAAAAGCATTGTTTACGGCAATGGGGTTTCCTGTCTTCAGTGCGATGGCGTAGGGGAAACCAGTGAACGCCAGACCCCATGCAACGGCCAAGGCGATGAACATGATCATGCCGAGAATGCCCGTTTGAAATGAGATACCGATGAGGAGTCCCAAGATGAGTACGGGAATGGCGAGGAGGGCAACCACTGCAAAGTCGGCGATCATGCAACCCAAGAGCAGGGTTGCGCGATTAACAGGCGTCAACAGCAAACGGTCGAGATAACCGTCTTGAATGTCGATGACGAGAGAACCGGCGCGTGAAATACCAGTCACCGCAAAAATGATCGCAACGGGCAACTGAAAGCCCTTGAAGTCAAAACCTGATGGAAGGTTCACTTCAACAAGTGTCTGCAGAGATCCGATGTTGACGATGAGAAAGAAGAGAGGGACCATGAGTCCCGGGATGATTGCTTCTTTATCTCGAAGAGAAAGTCGAAGTGCGCGACGTGCGACTGACATGAGGTCGTGAAGAAATCCGGCGCGACGTGCGAGAGCAGGTGTTGATGCGTTCATTGTGTGGCCTCTTCTTGCATGCGTGTTCCGGTGGTTTCAAGAAACACATCATCGAGTGTCGGTGTGCGCATAGTGAGCTCATTCACATTGATTCCTGCACTGCTCAGTGCAACAGCAACCGGGCTTAATGCAGAGCCACCATTCGTCACGCCAATGACAATGCTGTCACCTTTCGCTTCAATGTGATCGAGACCAGGAACACTTTGCAATGCCTGAGCAGCACGTGCAGCATCTTCTGTCGACACTTTCGCAATGATGACGTCGGCTCCGATGGAGCGTTTGAGTTCTGTTGGTGTTCCCTCTGCAACGATGCGACCCTTTGCGATGATTCCCACGCGATCTGCAAGTTCATCTGCTTCTTCGAGATATTGCGTGGTGAGGAAAATGGTCATTCCCATCTCGGTATTCAGTTTGCGAACTTCTGCCCACACGGCTGCGCGACTCACGGGGTCCAGACCTGTTGTTGGTTCATCCAAGAACAACACTTCGGGTTGGTGCACGAGTGATGCGGCGAGATCAAGTCGACGCTTCATGCCGCCTGAGTATGTGGACACCATGTCATCGATGGCGTCACCGATGTCGACGAGACCCAAGAGGTGATCAATACGCATTTTGCGTTGTGTTGTAGTGAGGCCATACAGACGGCCTTGCATGTCAAGAATTTCACGTCCTGTTTGCTTGAGGTCGAGAGCTGCGTTCTGCAAAGCAACGCCAATGCGAAGGCGAACATTCTCGGTGTCGGCGACAATGTCGTACCCGGCAACTGTGGCGGACCCTGAAGTGGGGTTCAGGAGGGTGGTGAGCATGCGCACGGTGGTGGATTTGCCCGCGCCATTAGGCCCGAGGAATCCGTAGATCTCGCCGGTTTTGATGGCGAGGTCGACCCCATTGACTGCAAGATTGTCACCGAAGGCGCGAGCGAGATTGTTCGCGGTAATGGCGTAGGTCATCTAGCAAACGCTATCGGGGTCGGCCCTTAGGGTTCCTTCGAAGTTGAGCATCGATTCGTGCAATACGGGTACGAGCAGGAGGGTGGGCGGTGACAAGCCTGTCTCGCCAGTGTGCTGCACGCTCACCATTGCCCGACTGGACCACAATTCGGAGGGCATCGCGTAGTTCGTTACCGAATCCCATTGCAACAACTGTTTCATCTGCCTTGAACTCAGCACCTTTGCCCACTGCGTTACCAATGAGCTGAGAAACGGTGATCATCGAGAGAAAAAGCCACGAGATGATGGTGAGTATTCCCGCGATCGTGCGTCCTGCAAATGAAACGGCGTTATCGCGTGTCGCAAATGTGTCGGTTGCTGCATGTGCGATGTTCTGCAAAAAGAAACCGATGCGGGCAAGAAGGATGATGGGGATAGTGAGCCATTGTCCAACGGTGAGAGCAAGCGTATGCATACCGAGGTGATGACTTAACTCATGTGCAAGTACACCGCACAGTTTTTCATGCGACACATTTGCGATTGCCCAACTTGAGACAACGACAAGGTGGCCTCCTGATGCAAAAGCGTTGAGATCTTCAGAATCAGAGACTGCCAAGACAAAGTCACCAGGGGAGATGTGATTTGCCTGTGCCACGACATTCCATGCGCGGTGAAGAGCTTCGTGTTCAGCGCGATTGGGGGTGCGCGCCCCGAGAAGTCGTTGCAGCACAATGCGTTGCACAGGACGAACAAACAAGAGAGCTCCAGAAAAGAACATCACAAGAGCAAAGAGAAAGAAATTGAGTGTGATGAATAACTGCAAGACCCACCACACAGCGGCGATGGCAACTAGCCATGCAGGGAAAAGAGCGATGACCGGAGCGATAGCTGCGATTGCATATCCATCCACCTTGCGCTGACGTTGAAGGCGAGATGAGGATGGCATAAGCCCCCCTAGTCCACCAGTAAAGAGGTGGGGGGTCAATGACCATGCTGAGTTGGCCCGCTGCGTCTCAGCATGGAGGCCACCTCACATACACTCAGAAAGTCTCTTACATGACTGCACACAAGGAGCATTGACATGACTGCACCAACGATTCCAGGCGCTGAGCCTCTTTCCGTCGTCGGATCCCGGGACGCGGGTGTCCTCGTACTGCATGGCTTCACAGGCAACCCAGGTTCGATGCGTGGACTTGCTGAGGCATGTGCTGCAGACGGGTTTCACGTTGAAATGCCTCAACTTGCCGGCCATGGCACGGCGATGGAGGACATGATTCCCACACGCTGGGCCGACTGGAGTGCAGACGCTGAGGCTGCATACCAGGCTCTCGCGAAGCGGGTATCACAGGTTGTGGTGATGGGTCTCTCGATGGGTGGTGCACTCACGTTGTGGGTCGGAGCAGAGCACCCAGAGGTCAAAGGTTTGGTCTGCGTGAATCCAGCGACACAGCCACAAGCGCCTGAAGTGATGGAAATGTTGAAGGGCATGATCGACAGTGGTGCAGAAGTGATGGATGGCATCGGTTCGGATATCGCTGAGCCAGGCGTGGTTGAAACGGCTTACCCCGGCACACCACTCGCTGCGCTGTACTCATTCCAATTAGATGGTTTGACTCCACTGGCGAAGCGTTATGCATCAACGAAGATGCCGTTGCTTTTGTTCTCTTCAGTGCAAGACCATGTCGTGAGTCCAACTGACGGTGATGCATTGATGGCTGAATACGGCGGACCCAAAGAACGTGTCATGTTGGAGCGCAGCTTCCATGTGGCGACACAGGATTATGACAAGGGAATCATCTTTGAAGGTGCAGTTGCCTTTGCACGACGTGTGACCTCATGATTTTTTCGACAACGTTGCTCGCATCAATCCCCAGCCCATCGAGTGGATCAATTGAGTTAGGTCCACTTCGCTTAAATGCATATGGGTTGATGATTGCCCTCGGTGTCATCGTTGCTGTTCGCATTGCAGGTCGCCGAGCAGAGGCTCGCGGCGTAGGAACAGTGGAGGATTTCTCTTCCATCGCAATGTGGGCTGTTCCTGCGGGTGTCATCGGCGGTCGTGCGTATCACGTGATCACAGACATGCAACGTTTCAGAGGTAACTGGGCTGAGGCATTCATGATCTGGCACGGTGGCTTAGGCATCTGGGGCGGCGTTGCTCTCGGCGTTGCTGTTGGGTTTTGGCGTGCACGCGTCAGAGGTCTTAATGCATGGGCGATTCTTTCTTGTGCTGCACCAGCAATTGCGATTGCACAAGCGATTGGGCGATGGGGCAACTGGTGGAACCAGGAGCTCTTTGGCAGCCCCACAACATTGCCGTGGGCACTTCGTGTTTCGGACTCTGTTGCGATGAAGGCGGGAGAAACTGCGGGAACAACGTTTCATCCCACCTTCTTGTACGAGTCCATCGGGTGCGTTGTTCTTGCGGGACTCTTGATCCTGATTGAACGACGGTTGGACCCGGCACCGGGGCGCCTTCTTGCCTGGTACGCGGCGGGCTACACGGCACTTCGCTTCTTCATCGAAGGTCTTCGGATCGACCCGGCGCATTCCGCGGGCGGATTACGCCTGAATCAGTGGGTATCGCTGGTCGTCTTTGCTCTTTCCGTTGGGTTCCTGATTTTTGATGCTCGGCGTTCTCGGGAGGCCTCTGCACCGTCTACGGTCACTGAACATGAGTGAAGTTCTGTACAACGTTGTTGAGCCCGGCATCGCCGTTATCACCCTGAATCGACCTGAGCGTTTGAACGCATGGACAGGTCGCATGGGTGTCGAATACTTCGATGCTATTGATCGTGCAGTTGCTGATTCGTCCGTACGCGTCATTGTCGTAACTGGAGCAGGCAAGGGATATTGCGCAGGTGCAGACATGGGCACTCTGCAGGGCATTCCTACAACGTCGAGTGACGACGGCAAGGAAGACAGCAACATTCTTGAAGGTCGCATGCAAGATGAGATCACTCGCATCTCAAAGCCGGTGATTGCTGCCGTGAACGGTGCGGCAGCTGGTCTTGGTTTAGTGCAAGCGTTGATGTGCGACATGCGCTTTGCTGCTGACACTGCAAAATTCACGTGCGCATTCTCAAAGCGCGGCCTCATCGCTGAATACGGCATCTCGTGGGTGCTGCCTCGTCTCGTTGGTCAAGCGAATGCATTGGACCTCTTGATGTCGAGTCGTGTTGTGATGGCAGCAGAAGCACAAGAGTTGGGCATGGTGAACAAGGTTGTGCCTGCCGACCAGCTGATGGATGTTGTGATGGCCTACGCCGCTGACCTTGCAATGAATGTGTCTCCGTCGTCAATGTCGGTGATGAAGCGTCAGGTGTACGGCGACTACGACAAGGATGTCTCCACCGCCAGCCTCGATGCTCTGAAACTGATGGGTCAGTCGTTTACTCGGCCCGACTTCAAAGAGGGCGTTGTGAGTTATCTGCAGAAGCGACAGGCACAATTCCCGCCTGTTGACCCCTTGGCCTAAGCGAACAAGGCATTGGGCGGGGGTGTCCTCGCGCATGGCTCGTAGGCTTGAGAACTGTGACGCAGTCAGGTAGCCCCATTTCCGCAGCCGACGTAGCCAAAGTGGCTCACCTCGCGCGACTCGATATTGATGACGCCCAGGTGGTGCACTTCACCGAGCAACTGGCCAAGGTGATGGGCCACTTCGGCGACATCGACGCCCTTGATCTCTCTGGCGTCGAGCCAATGACGCAGCCATACCCATTGGTGAATGTGATGCGCGAGGACGTGGAAATGCCCACGCTCAACACAGATGAAGTCTTGGCCTCGGCTCCGGCAACAGAGGAGCGCCGTTTCCGTGTTCCTCCCATCGTGGGAACAGAAGGCTGATCATGGCAACAATTCCGACCACAGCATCAGAGATTGCAGCAGCAGTTGCATCGGGCGCACTGACGGCCCGAGAAGTCCTCGAAGCACATCTCGCACGTATTCAGGAACGCGAAGCAGACATTCACGCCTTCAACTTGGTGACAGCAGATGCAGCACGTGCGCAAGCTGATGCAATTGACGCCGACATCGCTGCAGGTCGCCCCGTAGGTCCTCTTGCAGGCGTTCCCATTGCGATCAAAGACAACATGTGCACACATGGAATTGAAACCACGTGCTCGTCGAAGATTCTTGAAGGCTGGAAGCCGCCGTACGACGCAACTGTGGTGACACGTTTGCGCGCTGCTGGTGCAGTGATGGTGGGCAAGACAAATCTTGATGAGTTTGCAATGGGCTCAAGTACCGAGAACTCTGCATTCGGTGCAACACGTAACCCGCTCGACACTTCTCGCGTTCCTGGTGGTTCCAGTGGTGGCAGTGCTGCTGCAGTTGCTGCCGGTTTCTCACCTGTCAGTCTTGGTTCCGACACTGGTGGCAGTATTCGCCAGCCCGCAGCTCTTTGTGGTGTTGTCGGCGTCAAGCCCACGTACGGACTCGTGAGTCGATACGGCCTTGTTGCCTACGCGAGTTCGCTTGATCAGATTGGTCCGTTTGCAACAACGGTTGCTGATGCTGCTTTGATTACCGAGGTCATCGCCGGCCATGACGTCATGGATTCAACTTCAATTCCGCAAGACGCACCGTCATTGGTGGGCGCAGTGTCTCAAGGTGTCACAGGCATGCGCATTGGTCGCGTTGTAGATCTTCCAGGTGGTGCAGAGCCTGAAGTGTCAGCACGATTGGATGCTGCGTTTGAAGCACTCGCTGCTGCGGGAGCAACCATTGTCGATGTCACTCTTCCCAGTCTTGGGTATGCACTCACTGCGTATTACCTCATCGCACCAGCAGAAGCCAGCAGCAACCTTGCTCGTTTTGACGGTGTGCGATACGGATTGCGCGTGAACGCAGTTGACACCAACGCAATGTATGGCGCAACCCGTGCAGCAGGTTTTGGTGATGAAGTAAAGCGACGCATCATGTTGGGAACATATGCATTGTCAGCTGGCTACTACGACGCGTACTACGGCAAAGCGTTGAAAGTGCGCCGTCTCATCGCGCAAGATTTCGACAAGGCCTACGAATCAGTTGACACGATCTTGATGCCGACGTCGCCATTGGTTGCATTCAAGTTTGGTGAAAAAGCTGATGACCCAATGTCGATGTACTTGTGCGATATCTACACAATCCCAACCAACCTTGCGGGTCACCCTGCAATGAGTGTTCCATTCGGAACCGGTGCACATGGTTTGCCAGTCGGCATTCAGGTGTTGGCACCAGCGCTAGGTGAAGCAGCAATGTTCCGCGTTGGCGGAGCACTCGAGGCAGCAGCAGGAGGCGCGCAATGAGCGACAGTCCACTTAGTTCCATCGTCGCCACGCCAGAGCAGATGCTGCCCGGCGGTTGGGAGATGGTTGTTGGCCTTGAGGTGCACGTTGAACTTGCAACAGCGACAAAGTTGTTTAGTGGTTCACCGAACCGTTTTGGTGACGAGCCCAATATCAACATTGACCCTGTCACGCTTGGTTTGCCTGGTGCATTGCCAGTGTTGAACAAGAAAGCAGTTGAGCTTGCGATGCGAATTGGTCTCGCGCTCAATTGCCGTATTCAGCGCTGCATCTTCCACCGCAAGAACTACTTCTATCCCGATCAGCCAAAGGCGTATCAAATCAGTCAGTACGACTTGCCTCTGAATGCAGACGGACACTTGGAACTGCCAAGCGGTGTTGTTATTGGTGTCGAGCGTGCGCATCTTGAAGAAGACACCGGCAAGAGCACACACGTCGGTGGAGCAACAGGTCGTATTCACGGCAGTGATTACTCATTAATGGATTTCAATCGCGCAGGTGTTCCTTTGGTAGAGATCGTGTCGCGTCCTGATATTCGCACCAGCGAACAAGCACGTGAATACGTTTCAGAGCTTCGTTCAATTCTCGAAGCTATTGGTGCATCAGATGCGAAAATGGAAGAAGGCTCGATGCGTTGCGATGCAAACGTGTCGGTACACAAACCAGGTACTCCTTTCGGAACGCGCTGTGAAATCAAGAACGTGAACTCCATTCGTGCGCTGGGGCGGGCGATTGATTATGAGGCACGCCGTCAGATAGACATCATCGATTCAGGTGGAGTGATTCGCCAAGAGACACGTCACTGGGATGATGCAGAAGGTCGTACGCACACATTGCGCACGAAAGAAGACGCTGACGATTACAGATACTTCCCCGAGCCAGACCTTGTGACGGTTGATCCGTCACAAGAATGGATTGAAGAAGTGCGCGCAGCACTGCCACCATTGCCAGCAGCTCGTCGTGCCATGTTGCACGAACTCACCGGGTACGACATTCGCAGTGAAGCAGTCGTTGTTGCCGTTGAGCGTGGTCAGCATGAGTACGTCAAGGCTGTCGTTGATGCAGGTGGTGACCCCGTGAAGGCTCTCATCTATGTCACGCAGGCATTTGCTGAAGCAGGTGCATCGCCGGCTGTTCCAGCGGCAGATATTGCTGCTCTCACAATTCTCGAGCGCGACAACAAGTTGTCGGCGACTCAGGCAAAGACAGTGCTTGCGGAGATTGTTGCAAACGGTGGTGGCGATGCCGCTGCGATTGCCGCAGCCAAGGGCTTTGAAGCGATGGATACATCTGCTGTTGAAACCATGGTGGATGAAGCCATTGCTGCAGATCCTGATGCGTGGGCGAAATACTGCGCTGGGGAAGAAAAAGCTGCCGGCGCCATCGTGGGCCGCATCATGAAAGCCAGCAAGGGCAAGGCGGACGGCAAAGTCGTGTCTGCCATCATGCAATCCCGTCGGGGGTAAATCGACATAATGCTAGATGTACCTACGGTACAATTAGCATTATGCATATGCCTAAGGCCCTGATTGCTCGAATCGCCCAAGGAATCGTGGTCCTCGGATTTGGTCTGGCAGTCTTCGCACAAGTTGTGGAAGCGAAGGCGCCAGTCCTTTCCATCACAACCACTGTTGAGCGCGGAAACTTTGTTTCGATTAATGCTGGCACGAAATGGAAGTCGAAACCCGTTGTTGTCGAAGTGGGTGTGAAGTCAAAGAAGACTTGGAAATGGTCGCGCGTTGCTTCTGGTAGGACTGACAAGTCGGGTAAGACAACAATGTGCTCGGCAAGAACATTGAATACCAGCACACAGCTTCGTGTGAAGAGTGGCGCAAAGGTGATTTCGACGATCAAGATTTCGAGAGCCATTGCGCTATCGGGCTGTGGGTATATCCCACCGACCGCACCAGCTTCAACTGTTGCTCCATCGGGTGTTGCTGCAACTCCTTCGGCACCAGTCGCTACAACGCCACCACAACCAGTGATCACGACTGTTCCGCCAACGACCACAGTTCCGCCAACGACCACAGTTCCGCCAACGACTGTGCCGCCAACGACCACAGTTCCGCCAACGACTGTGCCGCCAACGACCACAGTGCCGCCAACCACCACAACCACGCTTCCTCCGCCTACGCCAGCACCGACAGCATTAGCGCTCTCAGTTGAAACAGACACTGGTGATTCACAGAGTGATGGAATCACTAAAGCAACAAACCTTGTTGTGATTGGTTCTGCAGAAGCAAACTCAAGTGTTCAGGTGTACGTCAACGGAGCTAGTTCTGGGTCCGCTTGCATTGCAGATGGATCAGGCGTTTTTTCGTGTTCATTGGGAACGGTTACTGAGGGCACAAAGTCAGTGACCGCAAAGGCGACCGGGACAAATGGTGAATCAATTGCATCTCAAGCATTGACAATTGTAGTGGACCGCACAAAACCAACTGTGTCGTGGTCACCTAACGGGAACATATGGGGTGGAGCAAATGAAGATTTCCCATTTACATTCACAGTCTCAGAACTGACGACAACACTGAGTTTCCAAGATGTGCGACTCTGGTGCTCAGTTGTCGGCTTATGCGAAATAGGTAGTTTTTCGGGCAGTGGAATCAATTATTCGGTGACATTCTCAACAATTGACAATTTTGCAAACGGTGGAGCCATTGGGCTTACTGCTGATTCATTCGCTGATGTTGCGGGCAACACAAACAACGCAAGTAGCGGCGCAACAATCATGTTCGACACGTCTGGCCCTCAGGCCACTTTGTCGTACGTTGATGGATATATGCACATTACGTTTAGTGAAATTCCGATTGGATTCAATGTAGGAAAACTTGAATTCATTCAGATGTTAAATGGCCAGAGGTTTTATGGTCTCGGTTCGGGGAGCGGTTTCTCGAACTTTGGTGCTGTTGGCACGAGTGGCAGAGTGTGGCGATTCATCCCTTTGTATTCCGACACAGTGTCGGAAGGCTATGGCTACCAGATTGAAGTGAACTCGCTTGCGGATGTTGATGGCAATAATTCCTCTCCGGCTTTGCTGGATTGGCCGTAATTGTTTAGTTCCTCGTTTCGGTGATTAAGTCTTCTCGGACAGGGCGTACTGTTCGCATATGGACTTCGCCGTACCGCAAGAGATTCAGGACACCCTCAACAAGATTGATGCGTTCATCGATGCAGAAATCAAGCCATTGCAGGCTCAGGACGACAACGAGCGATTCTTTGATCATCGTCGGGAATGGTCACGAACCGATTTTGAGAATGACGGCGTTCCCACGGCTGATTGGGAAGCGTTGTTGCGCGAGATGCGTGCACGTGCAGACAAAGCTGGTTGGTTACGTCTCGCATTGCCAGAAGAGTTCGGTGGCAAGAGTGCAAGCAATCTCACGATGGCAATCATTCGCGAACATCTCGCGAGCAAAGGTCTTGGACTTCATAACGACTTGCAAAATGAGAGCAGCATTGTGGGTAATTTCCCGACAGTTCTGATGATGCGTGATTTCGGTACGGAAGAACAGAAGAAAGAATGGATGCCCGGGTTCCTCGAAGGAACAAAGCGTTTGGCATTCGGTCTCACCGAACCGAACCATGGCAGTGATGCGACATATCTCGAGACCACGGCGTATCGCGATGGCGACGAATGGGTCATCAACGGCATGAAGCGATGGAACAGTGGCTTGCACCACGCCACACACGACATCATTTTTGCTCGCACCAGTGGAAACACCGGCGACGCAAAGGGAATCACTGCATTTCTCGTGCCCACTGATGCACCTGGGTTCAAAGTGGAGTTCTTCTGGTGGACATTCAACATGCCCACTGATCACGCAGAGGTCAGCCTGACTGATGTTCGTGTTGGCGCCGATGCAGTGTTCGGACCACTTGAAGAAGGTTTAGCTCTTGCACAACATTTCGTTCATGAAAACCGCATTCGCCAAGCAGCGAGTTCATTAGGCGCAGCGCAGTTTTGCATTGATGAAGCAGTGCGGTATTCCAATGAGCGCATCACGTGGGGAAAGAAGCTCAGTACTAATCAGGGA
>CAEZWV010000051.1_pt1 | contig 10868 bp, 9 predicted proteins | sample 7265081 | NCBI WGS metagenome assembly CAEZWV01 (sample SAMEA6813891, study PRJEB35770) | uncultured Acidimicrobiaceae bacterium | biome: Freshwater; feature: Freshwater reservoir; material: water | place: Czech Republic | collected 2015-11-04 | depth 0.5m m
AACATCGACATCTTCGGCTGGATGGGTTACCCCATGCAGATCAAGGTCGACTTCCTCTGCCGTGACAGCATCCTTGCTGCACCTCTTGCACTTGACCTCATTCTCTACTCCGACCTTGCACAACGTGCAGGCCTCGGCGGCATCCAGGAATGGTTGTCGTTCTATTACAAGAGCCCACAAGTTGCACCTGGTCTTCATGCAGAACACGACTTGTTCGTTCAACTCGAGAAGTTGCACAACACGCTTCGCTGGATCATGAACGAAGACCAGATCACGCATCTTGGTCGTGAGTACTACGACGACCCAGCCTGATTCAGCCATGAATCGCGTTGCGCTTCGCAGTCTCGCTTTTGACTGGGTGTGCGTGTTGGCCATGGCCATCATCGGCACCAATAATCACGAAACAGATAACGGAATCTCCGGCGTTCTGTTTGTTGCTGCACCTTTTCTCATCGCCACGACACTCTCGCGAGTGTTGATGCGTGCGACAAAAAAAGACGAAACAACAGTCGCCGATGGTGTCACAGTTGTTCTGTTTACTGTGGCAATCGGCATGATCTTGCGACGCTTCGCATTTGATCGCGGAACTGCCACTGCGTTTGTGATTGTTGCAACTGTTTTCTTGGGAATAACGATGCTCGGTTGGCGTGGCCTGATGGCTCGCCGTTCAACAACGAAGTAAATCACTTCGCTGCCGTCAGGCAGCCATCGCCATCAGGTCACAGACTTGTATGCGTTACCCAGCGAATAACGGCAAGAAGGTGTGCACGTCCTTGCACTGAGCCAACGCTTTTGTGAACGTCGACATGTGCGCTGTCATGTTGGTGATTCCCTCAGCCGGGAACTCCACGACAAGACGCACCTCACCATCGCGCAAGGACACACGAGCACCCACCAAAGCGTCATTGAGCTTGTTGATTTCGCCATAGACCCCCAGAGATTCTGGAACATCGTCCGACAAGATTGCCGTCAGACGCACAGTCACCGACAAATCATCTAACTCATGCAGTGAGACGTAGCACAGGTCGCTCTGATTGAGAGTGAAAGTCATAAACGATGGAATTTGCTGTGACTTCCAGTTGTCTACGTCAACGCCGACGTTCTTGAGCTCGCGTACCACTTTGTGGTTCCAACGTGCCAAATACTCAGCATCCAACAAAATACGAATGCCCCAATCGTCACCGACGAAGTACGCGTATTCTGCATTTTCTCCATCAATGAAAATGTGAGCGTCACCATCACGATCTTTGGTGAGTAACACCGCAGCCATCTGGTACGGATAAAACGTGGCAGTAATTGCTCCCACTGTGTTTGCAGGTACTGAGCCCGTGAAGCGATACGAATCTTGACGACGCCAATCCATTGTCCACGCCAAGGTGTCCTTGTCCAGTGCCATCGCCACAAACGGCATCACATCATTGGGCGGCCAATCGACACCACTAGGAAACTTGAACAGAAACTTCGCAAATTGAACGATGTCGAGCATCCCGACTGTTGCAATCGCAGGACCGTTGTGCTCACGGTCAGGGTTACCGAGATATGGGAGATCTTGACGCTTGAACTCCACGTTCTGTGGATGATCAATGGACAGATACGAACCATTATCCGAGCGCGCCACGATGGTGCCTTCCACCTCATTGCAGAACAAGTCGATTCCATCTCCTCCTGCAATCATCTCCATGAGCTGCTCAATGAAAAGCTCTGGAATGGGAAGTGCAAACGTGGGATCAGTTGATTCGCCATCAGCTGTCACCCAGGAAAGAATCGAGCGATCGCGGATAATCCACAAGCGCTTTCCGTTCTCTCCTTTTGTCACCCACACCACATGGTTGGGACGCATCTTCTGATTGATCGCGCTGAGAGTGAGATGCACTTCCAAGATTTCACGCAGTGAAATACGGATGCGCCAGTCGGAACAATTTGCTTCAAAATCCGGGATCATTACTTGCGCACCACACGAACATGAGTAGACGGTACGAAACGCAATGACGCTGCATCGCCAACAATGCTCGGCCCGAGGTCGGGCTGATACTGGCTCGATGATGGAGCTGCGACATCAATGTCATCAAGGATGCGATAGACATCGAGGAAACGGTTGGACAACTTCATTCCAGACTTGATGGAGACCTGCTCGAAGCCGATCACGAACTCGCCTAACTCTGTGCGAGCCAAATACGCCCAGTTACCGGTCTCGTTCTCAGGACAAGCACCGAGCACATCAATCATGTGACGGTTCAGATCGCGGATCTTTGGTTCGAGGTCGAGAACTACTTTCTCGATTTCCTCGATGCTCTGAGAAGGGTCGAACGGTTCGAAACCGTCGCCAAATGGGGAAGATGAATGGGACATGCAGATGCTCCTTGTGTAGGGAAATCGGTTTATTGGATGAAGAAAGTCCGAAAACTGAATCTCGGATAAGTCAGGCCGAGGCTTAGTTTTTGGACATTCGTCTGTACCGATCTATTGACATCTGCTCTCCTTTCAGGACGGTCGTATTTGGGGGGACTTAACTATAACAGGTGATTAGGGACTCATTGACCTTATTAAGGAAAGGTCAGCCAAAATATCTGAAGACTTTTTCTCTAGACGATTGCTAGAGAAAAACACCGACAACCTCCGCAACAACTTTTGATTTCATCACCAGGTCGATGACAGCTTCCGGTGTGAGTTGCATTTCTTCTGCGACTACATCACGAATTGCAACAAGGTCAGTTTCATGACGAACCAACTTCACGTTTGTCCATTGGTTGTTCCAACCATTGATCTCTGATGCAATCTCCAAGTTCCACGGGGAGCCTGGAAGAACGACCGTGGACAAACGGAAGTAATCCTGCTGTCCATCGAGGCCCTTCACAATCTCCACCGCAACATCGGAACCCTCGAAATGACAATTCACGGTCGGGCTCCAGCCGATGCGCTCGTCTTGGTCCACATCGATCTCGTTTTCAGACAGGGTGTGCACCAATGCACTGCGATATTGATGCACGGTTTCATTACCCAATTCGATGCGGATGCCCCAGGAAATGCCATCGAGAAAGGCAATGTTCGGAGTCTCTTCAGAGAAACACAACTTCACTGACTCATTCCCATAGGTGTCTGAAAAAAGAAGTTCACGTGGCAACGCACTGGGGTATGAAGAGAAAGTTCTCGGAGTTGCACCTTCTGCAGTGATCGAGACCGAGATTGTGGGACCCCCAAAGCTTGTCCAATCGCGCTTTGCAATCAGTAATCCGTTTGAAAAGGAAAAGTCAACGAATGGAAGGGGCTCTTCTTGGTGATCAAAATCAATTGTCACGGGAAACATCAGATGGGCATGACCCAACTGTTGAAGCTCGGCGACATCAACCGTGATGTAGGAAATTGCCGCAAATGAAAGATCGATTGGGGCGATGTCTTGCTCTGGCAGATCTAATTCAACATTGAGCAGACCATTAACAAGTTCGATTTTCCCGTTCTTGAAATCAACGCGGACAATTGTGGGGAAAACATCGGGGAAAACATTGGTTGCGAATTCCAACACGTTGATGGGAAGAGTGAGATATCCCTCAACTGGGCCACCATCTCGATCGAATTCACGAAACCCTGTGATGTTCTGCTCACGCATCACCCACCGACGAGTTGTTTCACCGAACTGCAACTGGAATCGAAATCCCATCCATGGGTCTGGTGCATAGCGAACCGCCAACTCCAAAATGCTCTTTGCCTCCTCATGGGACATCTCGAAAGTGAACTTCTCTGGAAGCCCAGCGGGATTATTGACAGCAGTAATGGAGGAAGGATCAGACATTGGATTCGCATCTTGACAAAGGGGTGCAACAGGGTTTGAAACCCCTACCTGGCTTGGATTCCGCCGTTCTAGAAGCGTCGGCGGTCAACCACAATCTTGACGATTCCGAGGATGACCAACACCACTGCCAGGAAGATCAGGGTCTCTGTGTACGCACCGGTTTGCGGCAAGGCACCACCGGAGTCTGGAGTGGTCGTTGTTGCCCCCGGCACCACGGTTGTTCTTCCTGGTGCGACAGTTGTTCGCCCAGGTGCCACCGTTGTTCGTGCAGGCGCAACAGTTGTCGCACCAACTGCGGGCGTTGATGTTGTCACCGCTGCAGTACACGCATTGTTTCGAATGGTGTTGTTGTCGAGCGTGACCGCTCCGTTGCGCGCAAGCAACTGACCCGTGATTGATGCACCTGTATTCGCAGTGATACTCGTGAGCGCGTAGACATGCCCAATAAATGTGGAGTTCACGCCGATGGTCGCAGAGCTTCCCACTCGCCAATACACATTGCATGCCTGCGCACCATTTGCCAGTGTCATCGTGCTGCCTACTGAAGTAATCGCCGTTGATGCAGCTTGAAACACGAAGACTGCAGTGGGGTCGCCCTGTGCATCAAGAATGACATTGCCTGAGTTGGCCAAAGTACCCGCCGTGGCGGCATACGTGCCCGCCAACAATGTGCGCCCCGCAAGATCAGGTGAACTCAGAATTGTGGGCGAAGGAACGCCGAGATCGTTGTAAGCAGTAACCAAATCTGTTTGCGCGATAGATGCCGCACTATCCGTGATGTGATTTGTTCCAGAAATTGTGACACTGCCACTGCCTGTGTAGGACGTACCCGGAAACAAACCGACATCTCCGCCAGCTGTGCCCGAAATTGTTGTTGCACCAGTATTCGTAATCGTGCTTCCCGCCAAGATGCCATAGGTAGTGGTGGTTCCCGGGCGAATCGTTGGGCCTGCCGCAGAAGTCATCACGGGCGCAAAAAACAGATGTGCAGCAATCGCTGCAAGTGGGATGCCCCACAACAATCGAGATGCGTTGCGCGAAAAATTCTTCTTCATAAACGCAGGGTATGCACGACACACATGCCGAGATTTGCGTATTGAGATTATTGGGAGGGATGTCCCCTCATTTTCTCAGAAAAAGTATTTATGCAGACGGGTTTGTAATGGCGCCCTTGTCGGCACCTTGCACCAGCATCGCGAACTTTGCGAGTACTCCGGTTGTGTAACGCGGTGGGTTTGGCTTCCAGCCAACCTTGCGCTTTTCCAACTCAGCAGCATCAACAAGAAGGTCAAGAGACTTCGTGGGCACATCGATGCGGATGATGTCGCCTTCGTTCACGAACGCAATCGGTCCACCATCAACAGCTTCTGGAGCAACGTGACCAATGCAGAAGCCCCACGTACCGCCCGAGAATCGACCGTCAGTGATGAGAGCAACGGTGGCACCCAAGCCTGCACCCTTCAATGCAGCAGTGACTGCCAACATCTCACGCATGCCAGGGCCGCCCTTCGGGCCTTCATATCGAATCACAATCACATCACCGTGCTTGATCTCGCCGGTCATGATTGCGTCCATGGCGCCGTCTTCACCATCAAAGACCCGTGCAGGACCTTCGAACTGCATCTGATCTTTTGTGAGGCCAGCAACTTTGACAACACTTCCATTTGGTGCAAGTGAACCAGTGAGGATGTTGATGCCACCTTCGGTGTGAATCGGATTGCTGAGCGGATGCACCACATCACCGTCTGGCTGGGGTGGATTGATGTCGGCCAAATTCTCAGCCATGGTCTTGCCGGTGCATGTCATGACGTCGCCGTGCAAAAGACCTGCATCAAGAAGGTGCTTCAACACAACAGGAACTCCACCAATGCGGTGAATGTCTGTCATGTGGTACTTACCGCCTGGCTTTGTGTCTGCAATGTGCGGCACTTTGTCAGCGATGCGGTTGAAGTCTTCCAACTCCAAATCGACACCTGCTTCATGCGCAATCGCCAGCAAGTGGAGCACTGCGTTTGTGCTTCCGCCGAGTGCACTCAAGATTGCAATCGCATTCTCAAATGCTTTTTTCGTCATGATGTCGCGCGGACGAATACCAAGGCGCAACAAGTTGACAACAGCCGCACCAGCGCGACGCGCATCATCTTCTCTTGATTTATCAACTGCAGGCGCAGACGCCGAACCAGGAAGACTCATGCCGAGTGCTTCAGCGATTGACGACATCGTGTTCGCTGTGAACATGCCACCACATGCACCTTCGCCAGGGCATGCAGACTTTTCAATCTCCGTCAGCTCTTCTTGAGTCATTGTTCCAGCAGCAACTGCGCCAATTGCCTCAAAGACTGTGGTGATGTCAATGTTTGCCCCATCGTGATGACCAGGCATTGTTGATCCGTTATACACAAAAACACTCGAGAGGTTGAGACGAGCAGCTGCCATCAACATGGCCGGAATGCTCTTGTCGCATCCCGCGAAACCAATGAATCCGTCGAAGCGTTCGCCGTGAATCACTGTTTCAACAGAGTCAGTAATCACTTCGCGAGAAACGAGAGAAGCACGCATTCCTTCGTGTCCCATACTGATGCCGTCCGAAACGGTGATGGTCCCAAATTCCAGCGCAATGCCACCAGCCGCACGGACACCTTCCTTGGCTTTATCCGCAAGTCGACGCAACGTCATGTTGCATGGCGTCACTTCATTCCAGGCGTTTGCCAAACCGATCTGCGGCTTTTGCCAGTCATCATCAGTGAGGCCCACTGCTCGCAGCATTGCTCGGGCTGCGGCCTTCTGGTTGCCGTCAGTGACGTCGCGGCTGCGGGGTTTGATGTCGATGGGGGTGCCGTCAGAAAAGGACATAAGAGCAACGGTACTCCCGAGGTCAAGTCGCCCATGGAGAATCGGGGGTTGCAATCGTTGTTAGGCGCACCTATCATCAAGGTTGTTAGGAAGACCTAACACATGGAGGCACTCATGAAATCTCTTCAAAAGAAAATCGCAGCGGTCGCAGCGCTCATTCTTGTTGTATCAGCCTGTGGCAGTTCCAGTTCAAGTTCAGACACCACTGAACAGGCGGCCGATACCAAGCTCACCGTTTACTCCGGTCGTAGTGAAGAGCTTGTGAAAGACCTCTTCACCGCTTTCACGACCGAGACTGGCATCACGGTCGATGCTCGTTATGGCGACAGCGGCGAGATGGCAGCTCTCTTGATGACTGAGGGTTCGTCCAGTCCTGCCGATGTCTTCTACTCACAAGATGCAGGTGCACTCGGCGCAGTGGAAGGCATGTTTGCTGCACTTCCCGAGCAGACACTGTCCATTGTTGATTCGCAATACTCCGCAAAGAGCGGCAAGTGGGTCGGGATCACCGGACGTGTCCGTGTTGTTGTCTACAACCCATCACTCGCTCCGACTCCACCCAACACCATTGACGGACTTCTTGATCCGCAGTGGTCGGGCAAGATCGGATTCGCCCCCACGAATGCCTCATGGCAATCGTTCGTAACTGCACTGCGAGTTATTCGCGGTGAAGAAGCAGCAGAGAAGTGGCTGACAGCATTCGCGAAAAACAAGCCAGTGGCATTTGAGAAGAACAGTGCTGTGCGAGATGCAGTCAATGATGGCGAAGTCAGCCTTGGACTAGTCAACCATTACTACTTGCTCGAAAAGATCGCTGCCGAAGGTGCCTCTGCCGTGAAGGCAAAGAACCAGTACATGGCAGCTGGCGATGTTGGCGGTTTGGTGAACATCTCAGGTGCAGGGATCCTTTCCTCAGCAAAGCACTCAGGTGCTGCTCAGAAGTTCATTGACTTCTTGCAGAGCGAAACAGCCGCTGAGTACTTCAGAACAAAAACATGGGAATACATCTTGACCAAGGGAGCAACCCAGGCTGAAGGTATTCCTGCATTTGCAGATCTCAAAGCACCCTCCATTGATCTCTCTGACTTGAAGTCAGTCGATATCACTCAAGAGTTGCTGCAAAAGGTTGGCTTGCTCACGAAGTGAGTAGCCAAAACGAATACGAAACATGCGACAGACGCGAGCTTCACTGATCCCTTTGGGTCTCGCTTTTGTCGCTGCTTTCATTTCTCTTGTCCCGCTCTGGTACCTCGTCACGCAATCGCTCTCTCAGGGTTTGCAACCATTTCTCAATGAGGTCTTTCAAGAGCGAACACTTACTCTGATCATTCGCAGCACCGTTCTTGTCACTGCCGTAACAGTGATGAGTGCCATCATCGGAACCTTTACCGCATGGGTAATCACGTTGTCCGGTGTTCGAGGGCGACTAATTCTCACGATCGTTTTCTCACTTCCACTCGCAATCCCCTCCTACCTGTCTGCCTTTGCATGGATTTCCTGGAAGCCAGAGATTTCGGGCTTCATTGGTTCATTTATCGTTCTGACGTTTGCGTGTTACCCGTATGTCATGCTCCCCGTGTCTGCAGCAATGAGCAGACTCGACCCAGTCCATGAAGACATTGCCCGCACGATGGGACGTTCTTCGTTTCAGATTTTTGGTGAAGTGGTGTTGCCACAACTACGTCGCTCCATTACGTCGGGATCACTCCTCGTTGCCCTCTATGCCTTTAGCGACTTTGGTGCAGTCGCCGCAATGCGCCACGAAGTATTCACATGGGTGATTTATGGGGCATACCGTGCGGGCTTTAACCCAACGCGCGCAGCATCACTTTCCATCGTTTTGATCCTCGCTGCACTTGCATTGACGTATGCCGAATCCATCTCACGCGGACGCGATGATTCCGTAAAGAAAGCAACAACGGCTCGACGTCGTCGTCGAAATACTTCATGGCCAATTGCACTGCTCACATCAGTAGGAACACTCGCCATCGTTATCCCTGGCGTAGTCATTCCTGTTGCCAACATTGCTTCGTGGCTCGGACGCAGTTCGACGCGTTCCATTGACTGGGGTTCAGTATGGAGCGCAACAGGACAGTCCTTCTTGAATGGCAGCGTCACTGCAATTGTGACGTTGCTGTTGGCCATTCCTGTTGCCTGGAGTGCAGTTCGCCTCACTGGGCGTCTCGCCAGTATGCCTGAACGATTGACCTACATCACTCATGCACTTCCCGGAATCGTTGTTGCGATCTCGGTTGTGTACGTGGGCATTCGAGTTGCACGGCCGTGGTATCAGGAATTTCCACTTCTTATCTTTGGCCAAGTCATCATCTTCTTGCCCGTGATGGTTGCTTCCCTCCGTGCCGCCTTTGAAAAGACTCCCGTTTCACTTGAAGAAGTCGCACACAGTTTGGGAGTAGGCAAGATCTCTACATTGCTCCGCGTTGCGCTTCCCATTGCACTGCCAGGGATCCTCGCCGGCTCTGCACTTTCCATGCTGGCTGCAGTGAAAGAACTGCCCGTCACACTCCTCTTGCGACCTACTGGCATGGACACACTCTCCACCAAGATCTGGGACTTCAGCACCATCTCCGACTATGCCGCAGTAGGTCCCTACGCAATCGCAATGCTGATACTTGCCGCACTTCCCACTGCACTTCTTGGCACACTGTCCGTTATGAAAGATGCGTCTTCATGAGTACTTCGCCAGCTCTTGAACTGAACAATGTCTCTCATTACTTCGGAGATACTCGCGTGTTGCACGACATCAATCTGCAGGTGCAACACGGAAGCATCACAGCACTGCTCGGACCTTCTGGTGGAGGCAAGACCACACTCCTTCGCATCATTGCTGGACTAGAACGTCCTCAGCACGGCACAGTACGTATCGATGATGTTGTCGTTGCCGACGAAAAGACATGGGTTCCGGCCCATGAGCGAGGTGTCGCACTTGTTCCTCAAGAAGGCGCGCTCTTTCCTCATCTCACCGTTGCAGAAAACGTGGCATTTGGACTGAAGAAGCGACGCTCTCCTGCTGTGAAGAATCGCGTTGCAGAGATGCTTGAACTCGTGGGGCTCCCACAATCTGGCAACGTCCGACCTTCTGAGTTATCAGGCGGCATGCAACAACGCGTTGCACTTGCACGTGCTCTAGCGACACAGCCCACTTTGGTTCTTCTCGATGAACCCTTCTCCGCACTCGACGCGGGACTTCGTGAGTCATTGCGAGATCAAGTCGTCGACATTCTTCGAGCCGCTTCGGCAACCGCTATCTGGGTGACCCACGACCAAGACGAGGCACTCTCCATTGCCGACTCTGTTGCGGTTCTTCTCAATGGCCGCATCGCCCAAAAATCAGATCCTGTCAGTGTGTATCGAACTCCGCATACGCCTGAGGTTGCGCATTTCATTGGCGAGACTGTTCCCTTCGAAGGGTCGGTCTTGGGAGACAGCGAATCCGTTCAGACACGATTTGGACACATTGGGTTGCTGCAGCCACACCAACCAGGACCAGCGACAATTCTGATTCGTCCTGAGCAGTTTGAGATTGTTGCCGCAGATAGTGCCGAAGCAACTGTTGTCGGCGAAGTGACTGCAACTCGTTACTTCGGCCATGACGGCACAGTTGAAGTTCAGTTCTCTGATGGAGTTGTCGCAACAGTTCGACTACACGCACGGCTTCTTCCCGACGTGGGATCAACAGTCGGAGTCATCGTGAACGGACGCGTTCTCGCTTTCCAGCCGTCGTAGACCTACCGGCGGTCTTTCGACCCACCGAAACCAAAGAGATTGCTCGCAACTTTGCGCATCTGAATCTCCTCTGAACCCTCGGTGATGCGATAACGACGATGGTGTCGGTAGATGTGCTCAAACGGCATATGGCGGCTATACCCCACACCACCGCATGTTTGCATCGCGCGGTCAGCTGCGTCACATGCAAGACGATTGGCTCGGTAATTACACATGGCAACGAGATGCGTGACCTCCATGTGATGTTTGTGGTCGAGCATCCACGCGGTGTATCGAATCATCTGTCGCAACATTGCGGCTTCTGTATGTAGTTCGACCAACGGAAACTGAACTCCCTGATTAGTACTGAGCTTCTTTCCCCACGTGATGCGCTCATTGGAATACCGCACTGCTTCATCAATGCAAAACTGCGCTGCGCCTAATGAACTCGCTGCTTGGCGAATGCGGTTTTCATGAACGAAATGTTGTGCAAGAGCTAAAC
>CAEZWV010000057.1_pt1 | contig 8559 bp, 10 predicted proteins | sample 7265081 | NCBI WGS metagenome assembly CAEZWV01 (sample SAMEA6813891, study PRJEB35770) | uncultured Acidimicrobiaceae bacterium | biome: Freshwater; feature: Freshwater reservoir; material: water | place: Czech Republic | collected 2015-11-04 | depth 0.5m m
GTTCTTTGGAGCATGCTTGAAGACTTCCATCTCGTTTCCGAGAACGTTGGCGGTCTCCAGTTCAAACATGGTTCCGGAACCTGGGTTCAAGATTGTGTTTTGCGCTTCGGTCCAAGACTGTGGCATGGGGATTCCTCTTCGGTGATGTGAGTACCGAAAGCATAGGAGAGGGGTTGCCATCCGTCACAGTCGCCTCCTGAAGAGGCTCTCGGGCGTCGAGGCTTCGCCGGGTTAGGCGGTGCGCTGGCCGTAGTAACGGCGCAGGTATTCCTGGTTGCGCAATTGCACCAAGATGTAGCAGTAGGCGCCAAGACCAAGGAACGCCACCGTGAAGAAGTACACCATTGCGGTGCTTCCGGTGGTGAGGCCCAAGAACAAGGACACTGCGTTAGCGGCAACGAGGCCGTAGAGAACATTCACGCGACGGCGACGAACGACTTCACGAGGATTCATGAACTGAGTCTCGGCGGCATAGTGCGCGCGAGGAAGTTCTGAGGTGTGGTGCGAGCGACGATGGCGCTGCTCGGTGGGCTCGAGCATTGCGTCGGAATCGATGAGGCGTGGGCGCTGAGGCATCGGGGCTTGACGCTGTTGCGCACGACCAGGTGCGTGCGGTGCGCGAGGAGATGGAGCCAAAGGACGAGCCATCGCGCGCATTGCGTGAGGAGTGCCGACAGGGCTCTGCGTGCGCTGCAGTGTTCGCAGCTGACGACTGAAGTCGGAGACGGAAGAAACGGCTCCACCGTCGAAACGGGAGCGCAAAAGAGGGGGAAGGAGGACTGCCATCCACATGGCGCCAACTATGAGTAGAACGAGCTTGCTCATGACTTGGGAAAGCCTAGTAACGATTCCGGGCTCTGGGGCTCAAAACAGGTCGTTTCATCCTTCAGATGGCCTTGAAACCCTTATGAAATAAGGGAACTCTCTTGCCCCGGACAATGTTCACATCCCTTGACAAAACCCTCATTTCGGCCTCAGAGGGACTTTTTATAGTCCCCCGAGCGGCCACCCGATTTCTCCCACAGAGCGATCTCGCCGATGACCATGTCTTTGTCGGCTGACTTACACATGTCGTAGAGGGTGAGAGCCGCAACAGAGCACGCAGTGAGTGCTTCCATCTCGACACCGGTCTGTCCAGTTGTCTCGACAACAGCTTCGATGTGCACGACGCCCTCGCCGACCGACAACTCGACAGCAACTTTGGTGAGCATAAGTGGGTGGCATAACGGAATGAGGTCCGAGGTGCGCTTGGCGGCTTGGATGCCGGCGATGCGCGCAGTGGCGAGCACGTCACCTTTTGGAAGAGTGCCCGCGGTGATCGCAGTCGACGTAGCGGGCGCCATCGTGATGGAACCACGTGCGACAGCACGGCGACGGGTGACGGCTTTGTCTCCGACATCGACCATGTGGGCGTTGCCCTTGTCGTCGAGATGGCTAAAGGTGGGCTCAGTCACGGCCACAACCTAACTGCGCTTCCAGGGCCAGCGCACCGGGCGCTTCCCAAGGAACGCAGCAACACCTTCACGCACTTCACCGCTCTTGTTCATTTCGTCTTCCCAATGACGTGTGGTCGCTGGCTTCACTTTGCCGTCACGAATCACTTCGTCGATCATGGCTTTGCTGGCCACTTGGGTCAGCGAGGAGCGTTCGATGATGGTGGCGACGAGTTCATTCACTCGGGCCTCCAATGCATCGACCGAGAGACATTCGTCGATGAGCCCGATGCGCAATGCACGGTCGGCATCAATCAGTTCACCGGTGTACATCAGATGTTTTGTTGCGGAGGCACCGAGAATGCGTACGGCACGCTCGAGTGCATTCGTGGGATACACAATGCCCAACTTGCTCGGAGTGATTCCGAAGATGGCATCGTCAGCCGAGATGCGAATATCGCATGCACTCGCGATGGACACGCCGCCGCCGACGCAGTTGCCGCGGATCATCGCAATGGTCGGACATGGGAAGTTGGCAAGGGCTTCTTCTGCAGCCCAGTTGATGCGGGCGTAATCCCCGCTTGGACCATTGGTGAGTTCAGAGATATCAGCGCCTGCACAAAAGTGCTCACCCGCACCACGCACGACGAGTACTTGCACATCAGGGTTGGCAGCCAATGCGGTGACATGAGCATCGATACTCGCCCACATAGCCATTTGTACGGCATTGCGCTTCGACGGGCGATTCAACGTGAGCGTTGCAACAGGGCCTTCGATCTCAACCAAGACATTGAGATTGGCAAGTTCACCTGTGTTATCAATCGACACGGTCATCCACCAATCTGACTCATTGAACGATTCGGACGAATGAAGTTCACCTGATTGATTTGGTGACCAGCCCACTTGGTACCAACGGCATGAATGATGAGATCTGCAATCTCGTCATCGCCACCACCGTTGCGCAAAAGATTGCGCAGGTCGAATTCATCGGTCGCAAAGAGGCACGTGCGGAACTGACCGTCACTCGTGAGACGCACACGATCGCAGTCGGCACAAAACGGCTTCGACACACTTGGAATCACACCAACAGTGCCCTTGCCATCGAGATAGCGCCATCTGTCTGCGGGAGCAGCACCACGTGCAGGAACAATTTCCAGCGGGAACTCTGCGGAGATGACGGACACGATTTCTTCTTGAGTCACAACCTTGTTGCGTTCCCAGATGTTCGACGCATCGAGCGGCATGAATTCGATGAAACGTACTTGCAGACCGTTGTCGCGTCCGTAGCGCGCCATGTCAAGAATCTCATCGTCGTTCGCACCGCGTTCGACAACTGTGTTCACCTTGACGATGTCGAAGCCAGCCTTGCTTGCTTCAGCAATGCCGGCGAGAACGTTGTCGAGTTCATCGCGACGTGTCATCGCCAAGAAACGATCAGCGCGCAAACTGTCAAGGCTCACGTTGATGCGGTCAAGACCTGCTGCACGTAACTCGGCGGCGATGTTGCGCAAGGTGGCGCCATTGGTGGTGAGTGCAATGTTGGGCTTTGAGCCGTCTTCCAAACGCAAAGCAGCAAGTTGTGCAATCAGGCGAGGCAAGTGAGCGCGCACTGTGGGTTCACCGCCGGTGAGGCGCAGGCTGTTGATACCGAAGCGCTCGACAAGGATGCGAGAGACACGTTCGATCTCTTCGAATGACAAGACCTCAGCTTTGTCGAGCCACTTCAAGCCCTCTTCTGGCATGCAGTACGTGCAGCGAAAATTGCATCGGTCGGTGACCGAGATACGCAGGTCGCGCACAATACGTCCGTGCTTGTCGATGAGGTCCACGTGGCAATCCTACGCAGTCGTCAAGTTTTGACTACTTCGGTCTTATCCCGCAACGGGACCAGCGTCTGGGCCAAGGAACGTGACTGTCACTTCATCGCCAGCTTTGACTCCGGTGCCATCAGGGACAGCCATGATGGCGTTTGCCACGGCAGTCGAGGCCAGCTGATGACTTCCTTGCGGGCCAGTTCTGCGCACGTGCACTCGCCCGTCGCTACTCCACGATGCATGCACACGATCAAAGTGAGTCTTGCCATCAACGCCACGCTTGACGTCTTCATCAACAATCGCGGTGACCCGTGGACGGAACGCATGCGTCATTCCCATCATCGTGCGAATCGCCGGACGTGCAATGAGTTCAAAACTCATCAGCGAGCTCACTGGGTTACCTGGCAATCCGAAGATGGGCACCATCGTTTCCCCCACACCAGGCATCGTGCCGAACGCAAATGGTTTGGCAGGCCTCATTGCGATTTGAAACCAATGCATCTCTGCAATGCGACCGAGAACAGCTTTCACCACGTCGTAATCACCCATGCTCACACCACCACTTGAGATGAGTGCATCGACCATGCCGCGGCTTGTTGCTTTGCGCAGTGTGTCTTCAAGATCTTCTTCGTTATCGCGAATGATGCCCAGGTCAATTGGTTCAGCTCCGGCTTCTTCAACAAGTCGCAACAACATCTTGCGATTCGACTCGCGAATCTGACCCTTCTGCAACGCAGAGCCATCATCAACTAACTCATCACCAGTAGAGATGACACCAACGCGTGGACGCCACACCACAGGCACTGTGCGAACATTAATGCTGGAGAGAACACCCTCGACCATCGGAGTCATGATGACTCCAGGCTCAAACACCACGGCACCGGCTTCCACGTCTGACCCTGCATCGCGAATGCCACTCGTGACAGCAACGCTCTTCAGAATGCGAACACCATCATCACCTATTCGTTCCGTGTCTTCCACCATGACGATTGCATCGCAGCCATCAGGAATGGGCGCACCCGTCATGATGCGAATGGCGGTGCCTTCGGACACCGGCATCTGTGCAACAGCACCTGCTGCTACTTCGTCAATCACACGGAGATCAACAGGAACTTGGGCAACATCAGATGCGCGCACCGCATAGCCATCAACGGCAGTATTCGCGAAAGGAGGAACTTGTTCCGCAGAGACAACAGGTTCGGCGAGAACCAACCCACGTGCATCCATCAGAGGCAGCGACACCACAGGGCCGCGAGCGCAATGTGCAAGCACTAGTGCGCGGACCTCTTCTAATGGCGTCATGGATGGAAACGGTAGCCGTTCTTTACGCACCCACCACCGTGAGGTATTTAGCCCGATAGAACAATGGACATGGCGAACTACCTCCCACCTTCTGCATCGGGTCATCGCGCAGCATGGGACATGTGGGATGGCACGCCTGGCAGCAATGTGAACCTGCGATGGGAAAACGAAGGGTGGACTGCTGAAGTCAATCTGCTGGCTGACGAAGCAACTGCGGTGATTCGACTGTCAGCGCAATGGGTGGTGCAACAGATGTTGTTGTTCCGCGACTTGCCCGAACCCGACTTGTGGCTAGCAACAGATGGCCATGGCCGATGGGGCGAAATGAATGGCGCCCACCGCACCGAGTTTGATGGTTGCATCGATATCGACTTTGCGAATACGCCATTTACCAACAGCATCATCACGCATCGACTGCCATTACACGTGGGCCATACTGCCGACATCAAGGTGATCACTATCGACGTTGAAACATTGGGCGTTGTGAGTGCACCGCATCGATATACGCGCCACGACGAACACTCATGGGAGTACACATCGCTCCTCACGGGCGAACAGCATGCAGCGCGCGTCGATGAGTTTGGATTTGTTGTCGATGAGCACGGCGCTTTCCGCCGTAACACTCACTAATCGCGCGGCGAAGCGTTAGCCCAACCGCTGTTGCAGCCAGCCTCGTAGTTCGGGGCCAACATCATTACGACGCAATGCGATGTCAATCACTGCAGTCAGCCAACCAAATGGCGTTCCCGTGTCGTATCGCTCTGTTGTTGTGAGATGACCAAGCACCGGCGTGTGCTTTGTTTGTGCCAGCAGTGCATCCGTGAGCTGATATTCGCCATTCGCAACAGGCTTCAAGTTTGCAATCTCTTCAAACGTCTGCGGCGTGAGTACATAACGACCAAGAATGATGAGATCACTCGGAGCGTCTTCCATCTGTGGCTTCTCAACAACATCTGTAATCACGAAGGGGCCATCAACAGGAGCGCCCGGTTCAACACTGACTACTCCGTAGGCAGACACCTCGTCCATCGGAACGCGCTTCAATTCAATTGCGCTGCTGCCTGTTGCATCACTTGAATCAATCAGCAACTTCAAAATGCTGGAGTCACCACGTAATTCATCGGGCAACAACACCGCGAAGGTTTCATCACCCACAACATCTCGTGCGCAACCGATTGCATGACCCAACCCACGCGGGTTGTCCTGATACGTGATGCTCACGCGCACGTCGGTTCCGATGCGGGAAATGCGATCAGCTGTTTCATCACGGCCAAGATCGCGCAGTTTCGAAACGACGGCGGGGTCGGGAGTGACGTAGTTCTCCAGGCCCGGCTTGGTACGGCTCGAGACCAGAACAATGTGGTCAATGCCAGCGCCGATGGCTTCATCCATCACCAACTGCAAGGCCGGCACATCGAAGATGGGCAGCAGTTCCTTCGGCACAGCCTTCGTGATGGGGTAAAAACGGGTGCCAAGACCGGCGGCGGGGATAACAGCGGTACGGGCTTTCATGGAATCCCAAACTAGTCAGATACCATTTGTCGCCCAGCGAACCTGAGTGTTTTATCCGGAGAAATAGATGCCCACCTACGTGTACAAGTTTGTTGAAACAGGCGAAACCATTGAGGTCCAGCAAGATTTCTCCGACGATTCACTCACAGAGGCAATGCACCCCGTTGATGGCACCATGCGCCCTGTGAAGAAGGTGTTCTTGCCCGTGGGCATCACCTTCAAGGGTGGTGGCTTCTACAAAACAGACAGCGGCAAGTCCGGCAGTATCCCCACAGCAGGCGGATCGTCAGACTCGTCCAGTTCCTCGTCGGACTCATCGAGCGCCAGTCCGGCCGCTTCTTCCGCTGACTAATCCAGCTATTTGATTCAACCGACTAATTCGGTTTCCGCTGTCGCACAGTGACGGCACACATGCTCCCGACAAAAGGGAGTCCATGAAATCACTGTCGCTATTTCTTCGTACAGCTGGGCAACAGTTCTCTGTGCTGACTCAGCGCCTCATGCTGGCACTGCATGTGAAGCGAACAGCACAACTAGGGGCAGTTCTAGTGCTGTCTCTTTTTGTCGCAATGTTCATCACACATGCTCTGCGAACGGCTTCGGCGCAACAAAAGAAGTGGACATCAAGTCGTGCAGTTCTCGTGGTCACTTCGCCTCTTGATGAAGGCGATGAACTCACAGCTCAGAACACGCAGCGTTTCAACATCCCTCTCGCCATCACCCCTGATGATGCCCTCGAAAACTTTGCTGCGGGCGACACCGCACGTTTTGCATTGCAACCCAATACGACGTTGACAGCGTCCATGGTCTCTTCGGCGCAAGAAACCGTGACAGTTCCCGATGGGTGGCGCATTGTGGCGTTACCCACCGACATGCCGTCTCCCCCGCTGCAACTGCGCGACTCAGTTGATGTGGTGGCAGGGCAAGCCGTGATTGCGGCCGGGGTCCTTGTCGTGTCATTGCAACCCCTCACCATTGCAGTTCCTGCCGATGTTGCCGCGTCAGTTGCGTCAGTAGCCCAACTGGGTGAGGCGTCTCTGATTTCCGCGAGGTAATCTCTCCTCACGTTGTTTGAGGGGGGAATCTCATGGCTTACGGGGCAGACGATCGTTTGGACACACCACCGGTAACCGACTGGGTCAATGACTGGGACTGGTTGGATGATGGTTGGGGCGAGAACGCCATCGACATCTGGAACAGTGTGCGCGACCAGTGCCCGATTGGTTCAACAGAGCGTTACGGCCGTGCCTTCATGCCCGTGACGATGGATGCAGTGCGCGACATCGCTAACAACACCGACGACTTCAGTTCTATCTGGGTGAATGTGGCCCGCCCCGATGCACCACGCGCCGCAGCACCGCCAATCACGAGTGACCCACCAGATCATCACGGACATCGTCGTCTCATTCTTCCTGCGTTCAACCCGAAGGCTGTTGCAGGTGTTGAACAAGAACTGCGTGAGTACTGTCGCAAACTGATTCGTGAACTTGATGGCATGGATGCCACCGATGCTGCCTTGCACTACACACAACACATTCCTGTCCATGGCATTTGCATTCTCACTGGCTTGCCAGAGGGTGACGCTGACCTCTTCCGCGATTGGATCTACAAGACGTTCCAACTTGCACCGAAGGACAACACTGTTCGCCTGCAAGTTCTCACCGAGATGTCTCAGTACATCGATAGCCTGCTGAAGGACCGTTTGGTGAATCCGAAAGACGATTTGCTCACGACGATTGCCAACGCACAGATCGATGGCGTTGATGTTGATTGGGGCATCAAGATTGGTTACGTGCGGCTGCAGATTGTTGCGGGCATTGACACCACATGGAGTGCAATCGGTTCAGGTATCTGGCACTTCGCACAACACAACGATGAAGTACAGCGACTCATCGCAGTCGATAATGACGACATGTTGTGGCAAACAGCTAACGAAGAAGTGTTGCGTTTCTACGCACCAGTGACCATGGCACGCAAAGTTATTAACGACGTCACCGTGCAGGGATGCCCCATGCATGTGGGTGACCAAACACTCGTGACTTTCCCAGCTGCGAACCACGACCCCGCAGCGTTTGAAGATGCACACATCTTCAAACTGGATCGCGAGAACAACCGTCACGTTGCATTCGGCTTAGGCATTCACCGTTGCGCAGGCTCAAACCTGGCACGCCTCGAGATGTTGGTGGCGTTCCAGGAATGGCTTCGTGCCTTCCCGAACTACAGCCTTGACCCCGCGAAGAAGACAACGTGGGCGAATGGCCAGGTGCGTGGACCGCGTCAGATTCCGGTTCTGCTGAACCGCTAAATCATTTAGTAGTCGTCATTGACGACACTGGGAACAATTCGTGCGCTCCATGGACGCGCTTTGTCCCAGTGATGCCCAATGATCTCGCCGTCGCGCAACTTCGCGAGGAAATCCTGAGGGCCATCAAAGTCAGGCATCTGCATATACGCACTACCTAATGCGTGAGGTACGTGAGCATCACTACCGCTGCCCA
>CAEZWV010000059.1_pt1 | contig 8123 bp, 8 predicted proteins | sample 7265081 | NCBI WGS metagenome assembly CAEZWV01 (sample SAMEA6813891, study PRJEB35770) | uncultured Acidimicrobiaceae bacterium | biome: Freshwater; feature: Freshwater reservoir; material: water | place: Czech Republic | collected 2015-11-04 | depth 0.5m m
GCAGAAGCACACCTTCGTCGTGGCAGAAAAGCGCACCTTGTGCGTATCCATTTGTATTTCGATTCCGAAACGCAACAGGTGGTTGTCGCATACATCGGCCGTCACCTTCGTGACAAGGGCTCGTCCTCGTAGCGCGCCTAATCTACTGATGTGAACCGACGCAAGATTCTCAAAGGCATTGCCCTCATCCTCGTCGGCTTTTCACTCCTCACAACTTTCTCTGTTACTCGTTATGTGTTGGCGCACCCCAACGAACCGCTACAGCAAAACATTGCGTCGTGGGCGCGCAACAATGGCATGGGTGCAATTGTTGACCAGTTAGAAGTGTGGCTGCATAACGAGCCACCCGCCGTTGCCCCCGTCGACACACTGGCCCTTGTGCCCTTTGATACTGATCCGCCACAAGCGACCACTACTCTCCCAACGGACAGTGCCACAACAACAACCGCACTTCCGCCGGAGAACACAGCACCAGCAGTCCGACGCCCCATGAAGGCAACACAGTCATGCCCCGCGCCCACCAACATTGTGACCACCACTCTTGCTCCCGGTGAAACAACGACAACCACCACGACTACGACAACGACAACCAGCAGCACACTGCCTGGTGAGACGACAACGACAACGACAACCACCACCACCCTTCCTGCTCGACCAACCGATGTTGAGGCTGTCATCTCGCCCGCCATCAAGGGAGAAGGTGCATGGCGAGCAATTGCAAAAGTTCGCAAAGAGCCGATGATCTATGCAACGTCGATACGCCCGTTGTGGTGTTACGGCTCCGTTGTTGCCACGATGGCTACCTACGACCCAACAAAAGTCCGAGCAGCACTGTTTAACGGCACCGAAATTCCTGGTGGAAAAGGCTGGAAGAACACATCCAGTATTCGTGGGGCTGCCGTGCGATCTCTCATCGCCAGCTTCAACGGCGGATTCCGTTTCGAACATGAACCTGGCGGATACATCACAGAAGGTCGCACAATTCGAAAGATGCGCAAAGGCTATGCAACGTTCGGCATTCGCCCTGATGGCACAAGTACCATTGGTATTTGGGGCGAAGACATGAAACCCGACGAAGAGTGGGCATCACTTCGTCAGAATCTTCCGCCACTTGTTGCCGAGAACAAATCTGTCTACGCCTCTTACAAAGAAGTCGACTGGGGTCAAGACTTCGATAACAAGGTCTTTAGTTACCGTTCTGCCGCATGTGTTCGCATGGACGGATTGATGATGTTTATTGCAGTTGGCAAAGTCAACATCGGAATGCTTGCCGACACACTCGTCATTCTCGGCTGTCGGACTGCAATGGAACTAGACATCAACGGTACATGGCCATTCTTTTCGACGTATTCCAACTTCGGAAAAACCAATCGACAAGGAAGAACAATTGACACTCGGATGGGAGACCCCGACCGTCATCTCAATGGTGCCACCAAGGATTTCATTGGGCTTTTTGACCCTCAGACATTGAAGCCTGGTGCGGTCAAGTAACTAGCGAGGCGCCAACTGATACTGGCCGAGCAAACGTGGTGCCCCACCATCAGTGGTTGTTACCACGCCATCGTCAACAAGCTTGCGTAAGTGCGACCACACACTGCGGCGCGCCGGACGATGCAAACGCTTATCGATGCTTGCGTAGAGCACTTTCACAATGCCAGGAATCGTGTCATTGCCAAGAGCAATCTGTTCCACAATCTGCTTCTCGCGCTCCACACGATGTGCAAGATACGCATGCAGGAAAGGTTGTGGATCTGTGACAGGGCCACCATGGGTGGGCCAGAGAATGGCATCGCGGCGGGCGATAACTTTCTCCATGGATGCAAAGTACTGACGCATGTCGCCATCGGGTGGTGAAACAACCGTCGTTGACCATCCCATCACATGGTCACCTGTAAACAATGCTCGATCAATATCCATCGCAACACTGAGATGGTTCGAGGTATGACCAGGAGTCGCAACAGCTGTCAATGAAAACTCCGATGTCGTGAGAAAAATCTCTCCGTCTGTCACTGCAACATCTGGTGCAAACGCCAAGTCAATAGTTTCGCGCTCTTCGTCGCTTTCGTTCTTCTTCTCTTCGGGGTCATCCTCCGAAGGATCATGATCATCTTCTTCAACGAATCCCTCGTACACCTGATGCGGCCCGATTGCATACCGTGTGGCATTCGTTTCAGCATGCAGCCATGCAGTGAGAGGTGAATGGTCTGAGTGGCAGTGAGTGACCACGATTCCCACAACATTGCGTCCCGTCAGTGCCTCATGTAATGCATCGCGATGTGAACCCAGTTCAGGACCCGGATCAATCACGACAACATCTTTTGTTCCGAGGATGTACGTGCCAGTGCCGTGATACGAAAACTTCGACGGGTTCTTTGCAATGACGCGCTGGATGAGTGGCGTCATCTGCTCGGCAACGGCATAGGGCGCATCGTCGATGCGGGGAACAAAGGGAATTGCCATATGCAAAACCTAGATGTTCACAGCGCGGACACCACCCACGGGCTTGCCATGACCCAGCACCACTTCAGTGACTGAGTCCGGAACTGCAGATACATCAATGCCGAGACGCTGCAAAGCCGCCAGCAGAACAGAGGCAATGCCACGACCCGAGCCATCCGAAAGCTTCAGTGCCACTGCCCGACCATCGCTCATAGTGGCAACATAAATGGATTCAGCGCCATCCTTTGCAGCCAAGCCAGGGATGGCAGCAGAAATAGCTGTTGCATGTCGATCATCACCAGCAACCAAATGCGGGTGCTTTTCCATCGCCTCAAAAATCATGCGACCATCAGACCCAGCATCACCAACAGCGAGAGCGCGCATTGCACGTGCCAGACGATGAAGTTCAATCATGTGCGCAGGTGCACCACATCCATCTGTGCTGATGGCAACTGGCGGAGCACCCGTGACTTCAGCAATCGTCTCTGTGATCGCAATCTGCAAGGGATGATCTTCGTGCAGATAGTCGTTCGTCGACCACCCATTAATCACGCACGTTGCCAACATGCCTGCGTGCTTCCCACTGCAGTCCATCTGCAGCGCAGTCTTTCCACGCCCAGTTCGAATTGATTCATGTGCTGACGGAACATGAACACAGAATCCAGGTGTATTCAGCAGTGCTGATTCATTAAGACCAACACCGGCAAGAATGCTGAGCACCATTTCTTGGTGAATGGCTTGCCCGCTATGACTTGCACAGACAAGCGCTAACTGATCTGCGGGTAAGGAAAGCCCCGCACGAACCATGGCCAGCGCTTGAAACGGCTTTGTCGCTGAACGCGGAAAGATTGTGACGTGTGGATCACCAACACTGAATTCGATCTCACCATGCAAGTCAAGAGCAACCAACGCACCGAAGTGAATGCTTTCGTCAATTCCACCACGCGACACAATTGCCAGCGGAGCAAACTGCGTCGGTGACACACCTGTCATGACACTTTGTTTTTCTTCGTCTTCTTCACTCGAACTTTTGTCGGTGCAATGTGCGTCAATGGGTCATCAATGACATCGTGTCGCACGCCCCATGCAGAGATCAGTGCCTGGCCCATTGCAACTGCGGGCAGAGCAAGTAGCGCACCAATTGGTCCAAGAACTGCGGCACCCGCGAGTGCTCCACCAAATGCCAATGCCGGGTGAAGTTCAAGTGTCCGCGCTGTGATGCGTGGCGAGAAGAGGTAGTTCTCCACTTGTTGATATACGAGGATGAACACAAGGATGATGAGAGCTTTTGTCGGTGATTCAATGAAAGTGAGCAACACCGGTAGGACTCCAGCCAAGTACGTACCGATGACGGGCAAGAACTGCGAAATAAGACCCACCCACAGCGCCATTGCAATCGGAGCAGGAGCACCCACTGATTGAAGAAGAATCCAATGGAAGAACGCTGACAACACCGCAAGTAAGGCACGGGAATACAGGAAGCCACCTGTTTTTGTGATTGCAAGTTCCCAAGCATCAAGAACTCCACGTTGACGCTCTGGTCGTAAGCGAGAACAAATCACACGGCGAAGACGAGGACCGTCCGCAACTAGGTAGAACGCAAACAAGAGAACAGAAAAACCTTGGAAGAGAGCACCCACAGCTTGCACGGACACTTTGAAAGCATTATCTCGCTGACCAAGAATGAACTTCTGCACTGGTCCATTCGGATCGGAGATTGATGCATTGACTTCTGCAGGGTCGATGTGTGAGTTGCCAATGTCGTTGATGATTTTGACAGTGTCGTTCACATACTGCTCACTGTTCGCCAGCAAGTCAGCAACCTGCTGAGCAACAATGGTGCCCATCGCGGCAACAAAACCCAGGGTCGCAACGACGAGTGAGACCAAAAGCAAAGCGGTGGCAGATCCACGTTTCATACCCCGCGCCGAGAGTCGATTCACCGCAGGCTCAAGTGCCAGTGTGATGAACGTTGCCACCAACAGCAGCAAGGCGATTGAACTCAACTTTTGAACAGTGTTTCGCACCAAGTAGGTGGCGAGAAAACCAAGCCAGAAAAGGGCAATCGCCTTGATCACCCATTTCGGCATCTTGCCGCTTGCATCTACTGGGGTGCTTTGTATGTCGCTCACATAAAGAATCGTAGTGTTCACAAGAGGTGACACATTCGCAGGTGCAATGACCCGCAATTAGTGGCACGATGAAGGCATGGTGCGCCTCCCCGATTCTCTTAACGAACGCGTGGAATCGGTACGTACTGCCCTGGCAGACGCATTACGAGACCGTGTGATCGGTGACAATGCAGAGGACAAGCAAGCTGCCGTCATGCTGACACCCGGGCCCCGTTGGTTCGCCCCTGACCGACCCATCCACAAGGTGCATACCGACGCATCCATGTTCATCGGTGGCATGCGGGCTCTTCTTTTCCAGTCACTGCATCCACTTACGATGGCCGGTGTCGCACAACATTCCGATTACCGCAATGATCCGTGGGGGCGTTTGCAGCGCACCGCCGACTTCCTTGCTGCAACCACCTTTGGCCCCGCAGACCTCGCACAGCAAACCATCGATCGCATTCGCACCGTGCATACCCGTGTTGTCGGCACCGCATCTGACGGTCGTGCATACTCAGCCAATGACCCTCATCTTCTTCGGTGGGTGCACGTTGCAGAAGTCGACAGTTTTCTTCGCGCGTATCAGGCATACGGTGCCGACACGCTCACGGCGGAAGAAGCAGACGGCTACGTCGAAGACATGGCAGTGATTGCCCGTGCACTCGGAGTACCCGCACCACCAACGTCTGTGCAAGGACTTCGCGATCAACTTGCGATGTACCGCTACGAGTTAAAAGGCACCACAGAATCTGCTGACGTCGCAAAGTACTTGTTGCTTGAGCCCCCACTCCCCTTCACGTCGAAGATCCCGTACTCACTCATCAGTGCAGCAGCAATTGCTCTACTTCCGGTGTGGGCACGCGTAGAACTAAAGCTTCCGTACTTGCCCGTTGCTGAGAAAATTGTCGTCAAGCCGATCGGACAATTTGTTGCATCAACAATTCGATGGGCAACAGCTGTCAATCAGCCAGAGACAACCGCAGATGCAGTTACCGACACAGTCGAGACAGCTTCGAACTGAGATCACCATTGTCGCCAACTTTCACGGCGTCTAATCCCAACCACTGAGCCATCAGCTTCAGTTCTGCCGCAAGTTCGGTCACGACGTTCTTCAGATCAACATCTGGTTCGCTGTATGCACCTGGAACAAGCAACACACCTGCTTGACGATCTGCTTTGAGATCAACTCGCGCGACAATCCGGTCACCCAACACAAAAGGCAACACGTAATAGCCATACACACGCTTTGCCTGAGGTGTGTAGATCTCAATGCGGTAATGGAAATCCCAGAGGCGCTCAATACGTGGCCTACACCACACCAACGAATCAAACGGCGACACCAAAGCGCGCGTATTCACACTGCGTGGCTTTGCAACACCGGGCACCATGTACGCAACATCGCGCCACCCTTCTACGCGTACTTGTTCAAGCTCACCACTATGCACTAATTCCGCCAACACTGGCTTTGCAACGCCCGGCCGCTGACGGTGGTAATCAAGCAAGTCACTAGCCGTCGCAATTCCTAAGCTTTTTGCAGCGAGTAACAACAATTCGCTTCGCGCCTCACGTTCTGTCGGAGTCTTCGCCTTCAACACTTCAGCAGGCAACACGTGGTGCGGCGCAAAGTACATGCGTGCGAAATCATTCGTTCTACGTTGCGCAGTAATTTCGCCAGTCCAGAACAAATACTCCAGCGCAGCCTTACCGTCGTCCCAGTCCCACCACGAACCTTTGGGGCCAGTGCGTGTCTTCACGTCACCGGCAACAAGAGGTCCGTCGTTGTAGACACGATCACGCACTTCTTGCACGAACTGTGGCTTTGACTTCGCAAACTTTCGTAACCCAGGCCACATTGTCCCGTTCCGTGCATCTTCCATTCGCCAACGAATTAATCGATGCATTGACGATGGAAGGTGCGATGCCTCATGGCACCAGTACTCAAAGAGTTCACCGTCGGCCGTTGCATCAGGAATCAACGTGCGAGGATGATCTCCCAATCGCGAAAACAACGGAAGTTCCTGACTTCGTACAAGCACATTGACCGAATCAATTTGAATCAGTCCAACGTGATCGAGAACTTTTCGAAGGTGCCGTCGATCCACACGACCCGTGGGACGTGGTGATGCGAAACCTTGTGCGGCAAGTGCAATACGCCTTGCCGAAGCGAGACTGACTTCAGTCGGCGACAGTGATGGTGACACTGTTGATCACCACATCGTCGATAGGACGATCGCCGCGTGCGGTTTGCACTTTCTGCATCGCATCGACAACGTCGAGGCCCTTCACGACTTGACCGAACAATGCGTATGCAGGTGGCAATGAAACGCCGCTTGCGCCGCTAACGATGAAGAACTGTGAACCGTTGGTGTTCGGGCCGGCGTTTGCCATTGCTACTGAACCAATTTGGTACTGACCAGGCTTTGGCAATTCATCACCGAAGCGGTAGCCAGGGCCACCAGTGCCGGTGCCTGTTGGGTCTCCGCCTTGGCACATGAAGCCATTGATGATGCGATGGAAGATGATGCCGTCGTAGTAGTGGTATCCAGCGAGATACACAAAGTTGTTCACGGTGCGAGGCGCGTTGATTGCATCAAGTGCAATCACGATGGTGCCCAAGGTGGTCTCCATTGTTGCGGTGTAGCGCTTCGATGGGTCGATGCCCATCTCTGGTGCTTCAGGGAACTTCTGGGTCTTTGGTGCGGAACCGTCAAGGGCGGGGAAAGGCAAACTCATGCAGGCGAGGCTACAACGACCATCGCGCCGTACCTCTTTCGCATTGCCCCACCTTGCCCGCCTACGATGACGAACGTGAATCCAGAAAGCCCACTCGACCTTGACACCATGGAACGCGACTTGGCAGATGTCGAGTTCGCACTAGGTCGTCTCGACAATGGCACCTACTGGAATGACGAGATCACCGGAGAGCCCATTGAGCCCGGTCATCTTGCAGCGCACCCCACGGCTCGCCGTAATCCCTGAATTTCAGTGAATGATCTCGCTCACATGAGCGAGCGATTTAGTTCTCGCGAAGTTTCGACAAGAGACGAAGAATCTCAAGGTACAACCACACCAAGGTGACGGTCAGACCAAGTGCACAGAACCATTCCATGTGTGCTGGCAACTTGTTCGCAACGCCCTGCTCGATGGTGTCGAAGTCAAGTGCGAGGTGGAACGCGGCAAGACCGGCAACCAAAACACTGAAGCCAATGCCCAAGGGGCTTGCATCGTTGATGAACGATGGGTAGCCAGCAAAGATTCCGATGACAAACGAGATCAGGTAGAAGCCCAGAAGTCCGAGTGTTGCACCCATGACTATGCGACGGAACTTGTTTGTTACCTTCACGACACCGCTGCGGTACAGCAACAACATCACGATGAATACGCCCATGGTTGCACCAATGGCTTGCGTGACAATTCCGTCGTACATCTCGGAGTATGCGCGGCTAATTGCACCAAGCACAATGCCTTCTGCAAGAGCATAAATAGGAGCTGCGATCTTTGCGGTGTGTGGCTTAAATGAGGCAATCAATACTGCAATAAGTGCAACAACGAACCCGCCCAGCACCCAAC
>CAEZWV010000062.1_pt1 | contig 7222 bp, 6 predicted proteins | sample 7265081 | NCBI WGS metagenome assembly CAEZWV01 (sample SAMEA6813891, study PRJEB35770) | uncultured Acidimicrobiaceae bacterium | biome: Freshwater; feature: Freshwater reservoir; material: water | place: Czech Republic | collected 2015-11-04 | depth 0.5m m
CTGTTTGGTGCAGTCCCTGCACCAATACCGAGAGTGAAGCGATCACCAGCGATCTGCTGTACCGACGACACGATGTTGGCCAACAAACCAGGTTCACGATTCATCACGTTGGTCACGAGAGTGCCTAAGCCAATCGTGTTGGTGACCCCCGCCCATGCAGTGATGCTGGTGAAGCACTCCAACATCGAATCAGTGCGAAACATTGAGCCAGAGAAATGGTCAAGATTCCACAGTGTGGAGTAACCAGTTTCTTCTGCAGCAATTGCGGCTTCACGTAATGCAGGCCACGGACCCGCACCCTGATTCAACTGAATGTCGATAATCACGGCATCACACTCACGGCGCAGGAACCCACTGCACTTTTGTAGATGGCCAGATGTTTCCAATCTCATCTGCAATCCATCGAGTGCCATCTGCAGACCACCATGAACGCAATGACCCCTGCATCCAGTGTCCGTGAATCAGTTCGTCATACAGGCCAGGCAGTTGTTCTTGTCTGAACGACTTTGGTGAAGCAGGCGCAGCCGCAACAAGGGGCGTCCCCTCACCTTCGTGATCAATTGACGTGACGTGACGAACGATGCGCAGTGCTTCCACTTCTTCAGGTCGAGGTGTGTGGCCCACCTGCATGATTGCAGCCCACAGCTCGGTACCCGTGATGTCTTCCGCAGTAACCCCCGAAGCATGTGTTCCTTGCAGAAGTGCCAGTGCAGAGGTGATTGCCGATTGACCAACCTTGCCAATCAACTGTTCATAAGCAGACAGTTCAGGCTGGGTCTCTACCAACATCGGCTGAAAATCTTGTGCCGCATCAGCAAAGTCAACAACAGATCCGTGTGGTGCTGTCACCAATGCTTCTAACAATTTGATGACACCTAAGAGACGCAAGTTGTTGTCAAGCGACTCAAACTCAGACATTGCATAACCGTGCATCGACACTCGCATGCGATTCGGAATGGCATCCCAATACATTCCTGTGAGGCGCGCTTCAATCGTCGTAGCCCCGTTGGTGGTGTCAGTGATCAAGTCAGCCATGTCTGCGATTGTGGAACCTGTCCACCCCAGGTCGACAACAACGTGGTGCCCCGGCTTCAACAAGCCTTGTTTCTCGAAGTATCCCAACACTCGCTGACGCAACTGCTGTGCTGCTGCGACCACTTCCCTATCGTTCTCCAGTAACACTGCTCGCGATGCTTGTGCATCAATCAGTTCATCAGGTCGATACAAAGAACTCAACGAACAACCGACGCGCCGCTCTAAACGCGCAACCGTCAGTTCTTCGTCATCACCAATGAATCGACCCACATTGGCGGGAGTGAGTTCTGTGAGCGATGCGCGCCAAATCACAGAACGAGAAAACGCGGTGTACGACGCTTCGGGAAGTGATACATCTGATTCGCGCAGTTTGTTCCACACCTGATGAGCAAGCCAGCCGTCTCGGGCTGCGAAGTGAATACCGGCGAGGTCACGTTGTCGCAGCACATTCTTCACATCTGCGATCTGGGCAGCAACAACCATGCCGACGAGCCCGTCACCTAATGCATGAGCCACATCCCAGTTGCTGTCATACATCGCATCACGTTGCGTCGCTTCAATAAGAGACAATGGGAGCACATCAGGACTGGTGTTGCGCATATCGCGATGTGAACGGCGCATACGAGTGTCAATGTGAGTCGCAATACCCAATTTCGACGGTTGCACCTGATCTGCTTCATGGTCATCGCCGATATGCAGAATCTGTGATGCAGGAACACCTGCCACCCCAAGCGCAACGTTCCACAACACTCCATTGTGTTTAAAACCACCATGCTCACAACTCACGAGCACATCGTCATCCGTCACCCAGCCGTATCCCGCCGCGTGCGCCATAGCCACCAGATGAGATGTGGGCATGTAGTTGTCGCTCACGATGAGCACACGAATTCCACGCGACAGTGCTTCGTTGACCATTGCAGCCCCTGCAGGAACAGGCTGGGCAAGAGCAATCTCTGTTGCTTTCTCTGAGCGCACAAACAAATCACGCTCTGCTTGATTCAACTTCATTAACTCTGCGAGCTGATCTGCGATTTCGTCAATTGTGATGTCTCGGAGTGCATCAGTTGCAGCCGCCGCAACACGAGCTCGATGCTCTGCATGAACTCGTTCCACTGCAACACCTCTCCAACGAGAGCCGTGTTGTGAGACGAGTTCTTCTTCGATAACTGCGAATACATGCGTGGGTTGCGCGACCCTGCGCGTCACCATCGTGTCAAAGAAATCAACAGTGAGAACTGTGACCTTCGGATGCGCATCGAGAACATCAGTTGCCGACATCATCGCCTCTTCGCCAATACGCGCACCTGGTGCACTGCGGCGCGAATGGCCCGCTTCGGATCACGAACTGCTCCAGCAAGACGTCGAATCGTGCTGCGTTGTGACTGGGCACGCTGTGCTTCAGCAATCTCTGCTTGCAACTTGGCCTCTGCGATAGCGACTTCCGCTTCAACATCTCGCGAATACTGACCCTTGCTCACGCCATGAGGTTCCATCTCGGAATCCCATCGCGCTTGCAGTTCCTTCTTCACGCGAAGATGCAGGTCTTCGCCCACCGTGATGGAGTTACCCGCAGCACGATCACTCTCTGGAGTACGTGTGTGATAATTCGCCAAACGCTCAGGGAAGAACACGAAGCCACCGTGGCGAACTGCACGCAAGTTGAACTCCCAATCACCCAACACGGGTAACGATGAATCGAAGTAGCCAACTGCGTCGAGAATAGAGCGACGGAATAGTGCAGCAATCGGCGGGAATGTGTTCCCACCAATAAGTCGCTCATAGGTCAAACGTGAATCGTCTAACGGAAATTTCTCATGAAACTCTGGCCAGACCTTGCCGCCTTTAAATGTCTCGTGAACGCGCGTCACTCCCATGAGAACTGCTGCTGCATCGTGATGTTCTGTAAAGGTCCTCACTGCAGTCTCGAGAAACGTGGGTCGCCAAGAATCGTCATCGTCATGAATCGCGAAGTATTCAGATGACGTGGCTCGCAGACCCTGGTTCGATGCTTCTTCCATGCCCACGCGCTCAGGCAGGTGCAGCACGGTGATCTTGGAGGTTCCGGTAGTGGTGCGAGCGACAGAAACAACAGCTTCAACTTCGGCAGGATTTCCACCGTTGTTGACGATGATGAGCTCCCAGTCAGAAAAAGACTGGTTCTGCACACTGGCAATAGCGCGAGCCAACAGCACGGGACGCTCGTAGGTCCTCATCACAATTGTCACCGAAGCCACTTGCAGATCGTACTTCAAGACAATTTTTATTTTAGGTTTCGAGATCTTCGGATTTCATCTCATTTCACCAAGTCCACGAAACTGGATACATCTGCACAGCAAGAGCCTGGTTCAGTCTTTACGGTCGCAAACACTGTTCGTTCTCCATGTCCTATCTCTTCGTCAATATGATGGAGGAGATCTTTGAAACCAGAGACCACGGAACCGACTACCCGATATTCGCCTTGAATCTCTATGTCAGTTTGTAATGCGATAAACCAATAAGGCCCGCCTGAAAAATCTTTATCATCAAGAACTTCTACCACTGAACCTACTTTCAGTCTTGGTGAAGGCCCAGAATCAGAGAGTGAATAGCGCCGAAACACTTCATTGTTTTCGGGCCAAAGGGGCTCTATGGCCGCGTATCCCTTACTGGTATCCGTGATGTTGCCTTGATAAAACCCGTTTCTTGCCAGTACCACTATGTCGTTGACAATTGATGGAGAGTTTCTTGCGTCAAGAATAATCTTGAGGTGCTTCTCTTCCCTAACAGCCTCCATACCTCCCACGCCACCACTCAATTCTTCAAGAGAAATATCCAAGATGTACTTCTTGTTGGACTCTAGACACATCGGGGGAGAGGAATAACTCCCAGCCTCTAGCCCCCCTTCAACCACCAAATTTGTTTTGCATTTGAACGCACGAACAGCAGAAGATGCGTTGGATGCTGATTGCGCGTTGAGGCACACCGTTTTCGTTAAACCCACTGCTTCAATCACATCTCTGTCAAATGAAGCTTCAAAATCCGGGTATGGAATGTAACTATGGCTCTCAAGATAATTCTTGAGAAGGCTGGTCACATTTCCAAATGATTGGAGAATTGTGGCATTGGATGTCAGGGCTATCGCGTTCTCATAAACAGCGATGTATTTCTGAAAGGAACGTCGTAGGTATCCTTCTATGCCATAAGAAGAACTGCCTACCGTCTTTCCAAAATCAATCTCAGCGTCACTCTTTATGTCGTACACATCCCAATCCCAGGGGTCGAAATAAATCTTTTCAACAATGTGAGCACATGCATTTGAACCAGACAAATACGCCGGATCAGTAGTCGTCGTCGTCGCAATCGTGTTTACAGTTGTCTCAACTTCGACAATTGATGGGACTGTGGAATCTTCAGTGCTGCCACCAGTACATGAAGTAAGAGCCGTCAAAAAACCAGCAATTAAAACTTTGGGGAACATTCTTCTAGCGTGAATCACTTTGTAAGGATAATTCATTGTGCGAAGTCAAAATTGACGGAGGAAGAAATGGTGGAGCTGAGGGGAATTGAACCCCTGACCTCTTGCATGCCATGCAAGCGCTCTGCCAACTGAGCTACAGCCCCAAAACTGGGAGCCCTCACCTTACCAAGCAAGGGCCTTGTCTCACCAAGAAACGGGGACGATGTCCTTGTACAGGCGCTCGATTTCGTAGAAGCGGCGGGACTCTTCCACGAAGATATGAACCACGACATCGCCATAGTCCACCAAGATCCAGCTCTTCTCGCGGTGGCCTTCAGAGCGCAATGGACCACGTCCGGTCAACTCACGAACATCACCGAGAACTGCGTCATTCAATGCGCCGGCGAGACGAGGGTTTGATGCAGTCGCAACAACGAAGTACTCCGTGATGCCCACAACGTCGCCCACGGGAAGAATGAGAATCTCTTCACCCTTCTTCTCGTCGAGGATGCGAGCTACTAATTGAGCAAGTTCGAGCGATTCAGGTTGGGCGGGTGCGTTAGTCACTTCTTCACCGTAGTCGTGGTTGTGCCAATTCCCGCACCAAGTGCAGTAGCAAAGTCGTTCCCCAGCACAATGCGAAGGTTCACGCCTTCGATCACATCGGCTGATTCCACATACTTCAACGGCCCAAGAAGACTCACGTAGTTCTCTGCTTCAGCCCGAGCAATCGCATCGTTGTAGTACACAACACTCTGTTCTGCTGGTGTATCTGCGGTCTGACGCAACAACACAACATTGGCTCCCATGAACGCCAAGCGCGTCACTGCTTCTTTCGCATACGACATGCTGTTGAACGGCAAGTCGATCATCACCGAAATGTTTGAAGAAGTGATGCGCAGTGCCGACGGCGCAACACTGGCCATCACTGTCAACACTTCTCCACCATCAAGCGAATACATATCGAGCGCAGTCGGGTTACGCACTGCATCATTCATCAGCGTTGCTTCGAACTGCCACACATCAATACGACCAGCGAACAGTGCAGCCATGAACTCTGCCGTATTCGTTGGCGCAGTCACTTCGGCGACGACTGTTGTCGACGTCGCCGTCTCTTCTTCAATCAGACCTGCTCGCGCAACAGCAGTCCACAGTGCTTTCACTTGTGGCAAGCGAGTGGCTTCGGGAACTGCGGCTCGCGTTGCCGCAAGTCCAGCAGCAATCTGTGCCGGCGACACTGTGATGGACCCTGCTTGCAACACCGTGACAGGCGCTGCATCGACAGCTGCATCAATTACTGGTTGCGGCAATGTCACCGACTGATTGCCCACGGGTCCAAGAGCCGTCGCCAACTCTGCCTCGGTCAACTCATCGGCTGTCACGATGGAAATGTTCAACAAGTTCTCAACATCAGTCTTCACAGCAGCAAGACCACCAGTGGCATACAGATCAACAATGCGGCGTGGCGCTTCACCCTTTGCAATGTCTGCACTCGCACCAATCGGAACAGAGACAATGGTGCCGCCCTTATTGCCAGGGGCAATTGCGATGACCGCAAGCGAAGCCACTTCATTGCGCGCATTAGTGACAACCAACAGCTCCACTGGCGTTTCAGGAATGACGGCTGTTGCTTCACTCGTGACCTTGTTGCCACCTGTTTCGTTCAACAATGAATTCGCACCCAGCACCAAACCGCCAGGCAAGGCGATCACTGTCAGCACAGACGATGTCACTGCTGCGATGAGACGTCGGCGTCGACGCGCAGGAATCGCGGTCATGCGCTCGCTCCATACAAACCATGATGACGAATCACCGCGGCAACTGCATCCGTGGTCAGACCAATCATGTCTTCACCAGCGGCTACCGACGCACGAACTCGTGTGCTGGAAACATCAACCGTCGGCATCGACACGTTCTGCACCCGTGCACCCGACAACATCTCGGAGTGTTGAGCAACATTGTCGGCACGATTCACGATGACGAGCGTAGAGAGCGCGAGCACCTCCTCGTAGCGATGCCATGTACTAATTCGGTTCGCAGTGTCTTGGCCCACGATCAAAAAGACATCTGTCTCAGGCTGTTCCTTGGCAAGGTCCTCCAAGGTGTCGACCGTGTACGTCAGACCACCCCGGCGAATTTCCCGGTCATCCACGCCCAACCCATCTCGCCCCTCAACCATCGCCCTCACCATTTCGAGACGGACCGCTGCCGGAGAGACGACTCGGTCGCTTGATTTCTGCCACGGGTCATTAGCAACCAGGAAATCAATACGGTCAAGGCCCATAGTGTCTCGCACCTCAAGTGCCGCCGCGAGATGCCCCATATGTGGTGGGTCGAAGGTTCCTCCGAGGAGGCCCAATCGGAAGCGGGAGGGGTTTGGCACGTAGCGATTGTAAGTGGCGGGGGCACGCTTCTACCCGCAGAAAACAAATTCTCCAAATTGCCCCTAGCCAAGGCCCTCGGGCTCTGTTATTGTCTCAAATCCCCCCGACATGGAGTCCCCTTCATGCCGGACCTATGTGCCCGTTGCCACGGATCACATGGGAACAAGCCCTACGAACACACGGTTGAACACTGCATCATGAATGACTCAATTGGTCTTTATCTCAATGACATCGGCAAAGTTGCCCTCCTCACTGCTGAGGATGAGCGCGAATTGTCTAAAGCAATCGAAGCTGGCCGCGAGGCTGCTCAGAAGTTAGAAGCTGGCGAGCGCGGTGCCGCTCTTCGTCGCGACCTGCGTCTTGCAGC
>CAEZWV010000067.1_pt1 | contig 6267 bp, 7 predicted proteins | sample 7265081 | NCBI WGS metagenome assembly CAEZWV01 (sample SAMEA6813891, study PRJEB35770) | uncultured Acidimicrobiaceae bacterium | biome: Freshwater; feature: Freshwater reservoir; material: water | place: Czech Republic | collected 2015-11-04 | depth 0.5m m
AAACAGTTGGCGGCGAGTGTCGCGCCCGAATCCCATGGCCACTTTTGATCCGAAATAGACAGCGGTAACGGAAAAGATCACTTGGGCCAGGGTCACGAGCAGCATGATGCCACCCATGCGCCAGATGTAGCCAATGTCATTCTTCACCACACCGTTATTGATGATGTCGGCATTCAGCGTGGGCAAGTACAGCCCAGCAACTGCCTGCACTGCCTGGAGCCCAATCACGATCCACAGAAGGCCTCGGTACTTCGCAAGAACAGAGGACAAGAGGCGCTTCAACATGAGGCTTCAACAGTACCCCTCGGGGTTTGAGCACCCCTAGGTGGAATACTCAGCAGCCATACCGAACAGCGATACCGTGGGGACATGCCTAGCAATTTCGTCTTGAAAACCATGAATAACCTGCACAAAGCAGGCCTTGCCATCAGCCGTGGCAAGTGGGGCTGGGAGCCCGCCGGCATGCCCGCCATCAAGCTGTACACCACAGGTCGAAAGTCGGGCCAAGAGCGCGAGAGCATGCTCACCTGCCCCGTGGTTGATGGCGACACGTTCGTGATTGTGGCCTCGCGCGGCGGCGATGATTTCCACCCTGCCTGGTACCTCAACCTGCGTGACAACCCCACCGTGTGGGTCGAGGCAAAGAACCAGCCCAAGCACCAGCGCACCGCCCGTATCGGCACCTCAGAAGAGCGTGCAGCGCTGTGGCCAAGCATCACCGAGAAGTACAAGGGCTACGCCGGATACCAAGAACGCACGGATCGGGAGATCCCCATCGTGTTCCTCGAGAGGATCTGAGTCGGGACTAGCGCCCTTTGCCCCTAGAATGGGGTCTCCATACGCGGGTGTAGCTCAATGGCTAGAGTTCCAGCCTTCCAAGCTGGCTATGCGGGTTCGATTCCCGTCACCCGCTCCATTTCGACCCAGCTCTTCGCACTTCCGAAGAAGCCTCTGTTGCCTACCTCATCAGGGCTACAGCAGGTTGCGGCTGCAGAAGTCGTGAACCGACATTTCGTAGATGTCTTCGGGACCGTCTTCTTCATCAATTTGCTGACCCACGTGGGTGAAACCTAATCCCCTCACTAGCCCCACTGATGGCTCGTTGTTTGGGTCCACTGTGTAGCGAAACACCTTCACCCCAGGTTGTTCACTCGCCCACATCCACATGCCAAGCAATGCTTCACGCGCATATCCACGGCGTTGAAACTCCTCGTGCACACCCAGACCAATCTCTAACATGCCACGCTCGTCCGGCGGACCATGAAAACTCAAGCTGCCAACAATCACTTTTGAATCGCGTTCCACCATCCAACGAATGAACCATTTGTTGACGGAAGCATCAGCCAATACTTGCGGCAGTCTCCAGCGAACCGGCGATGGACCGTCCATCAGTACGCGATGCGGATTGCGGTAGCCGTTATCGAGATAAATCGATTTGTCTTCAGGGTTGGAGTACAACGTGTAGAGATCATCTGCCGCAAGATGGTGCAGATCAAGTCGTTCAGCCTGAATGACAGGTTGAGTCTCGTGCGGCAATTCCACGACTAGATGCTACGAGCGCAGTTAGTGGCCTGCGTTGCACTTGTCGACGCGAACCGAATCTGGTTCATCGGCGATTCCTGCACCATCGCCCTCCAGGGCTGCAAATGGCCCACAGGCGTGCGGCGTGATCCATACGTGCACCATGGGGGCACCATTGGTTTGCAAGACAGAACCTGCAGGGCAATTGCCATTGGCATCAATGACTCCCATGACCTTCGGTACGCCATTCACATTTCTCCAACACAAGTTGTTATGCGTGTGCCACTGAATTAGTCCACCGGCATAACTAGTGAGGGTGACATCGTTGCTCGCCATGCCGCTCGATGCAATAAACATCGCTGACACCAACGTCTTAGAACCACCCGAGACTTTGTAGACCAAGGATTCAGGTGCAGTCGTGTCCAGGAATCGGCCATCATTCAACAAGGAATACTTGATGAGATGTTCGAAGCCCGAACCTTCATCTCCGATTGAGACGTATCCGGAGGTAAGTGCCGTTTGGTACGAAGCAAACGCAGGAAGATTGCGTTGTGCGTTACTAATCAAAGCAAGCGCACGTTGACCTTGCTCCGGAGTGAAGCCTTGAATGCCGGAGAAATCGATAGGAACGGAGGGATTGAATGCGCGAGGCCAACCTGATGCCGCCGCTTTTGCCTGATCCGATGTCGTGACGTGACCGTGAATGGTTGTTGTAGGAGCAATTGTCGTAGGCGTCGTCTTCTTCTTGATCGGGCCTGTTGTGCTTGGTGTATTCGCAACTGTCGTTGCAACACCCTCCCCCTCGCTCGCAGCACTACTGACATCACCCTCCAACTGAACCGTCGAGCCAGATGACGGCGCAACGATGATGCCATCAGCATCTACTGCAAGCCCGGCATCAACTAAGGGGAGTTCGTTATGAAGGTGCGGATTCCCGGTGACAGACCAGGCTGCAACCAATGTGACCGCGGCACATACGTAAGCAGCATTGAGTCCTAGATGTGATCTCGCTGGCACCTCACGCCGGACGTAGGCCCACACAATGGCGATGAGAGAGAGTGCAGCCAATGCCGCGCACAACGTGTCAGCAGGTTGCGGGCGTTCTGCGATCTCCAGACCATTAACAAATGAAATACCCGTTGTCCGCGTGAGGACCCACCCGCCAACGGCTGCAGCATTCAGAACCGAGCCAACCGCAACGACCGACCACGTTGACAACGTGATTGCGACGACACCCCAGACCACCTGTGCAGCAGCCATCGCCAGAAAAATGCGCGACAGCGTGGGGTGATCAGCATGGAGGCCAATCGCCACACCATGAATGAGCCCTGCCCCGATAGAGGCATAGGCCGCCCACCGCATTCGTTCGTTCATGAGTCCCCCGATCTCAACCAAAAAACTACCCCGAATTTCGTGTCCTGCGGAGAACTGCTTGAACTGCTCGTCTACGATTTGACCATGTCAACAGCAACCATTTCCTCAATTGGCGACATTGTCCGTACCCACGGTACGGGACGTCCTCAACACACCTGCCTCATTGAAGGCACCCGCGAGCTCTCGTGGGCCGAAATGTACGAAAACTCCCAGCGTGTCGCCAATGGTTTCGCTGCAGCTGGAGTACAAGCCGAAGATCGTGTCGCTCTTCTTGACATGAATGGCATTCCTCACTTTGAGATCTGCTTTGGTGCAGCACTCATCAATGCAGTGAGTGTTGATGTCAACTGGCGCCTCGCTCCACCCGAAGTGGAATACATCGTCAACAACGCAGAAGCGAAAGTACTTGTCGTTGGCGCAGAGTTCGTCAGCATCCTCGATGCAATTGCACCAAACCTCACCCACACAAAATTGATTCTTGTTGTTGGCGGCCATGGTCAGTACGAAGATTGGAATACATGGGTTGCACGTCAGTCACTGGGTGACCCCCGTGTTCCATCTGCACCAAACGATGTTGCATTCCAGTTGTACTCAAGCGGCACCACCGGTTTGCCCAAGGGCGTGATGCTCTCTAATGCAAACTTCCTTGCAATTGGCCCCATGATCGAGGAGATCTGGGAAATCACTCCTGACTCCATGAACCTCGCAGCAATGCCTCTGTTCCACATCGGTGGTGGCGGCTGGGCAATGGCTGGCATGTATCAGGGATGCACCACTGTCATCTTCCGCGTGTTGGATCCGGTTGCTCTCGTCAATCTCATTGAAGAGCGCCGCATTACGCATGCCTTCCTTGTTCCTGCAGTTCTTGCATTCATGAACATGATTCCTGAATCAGCAACGAAGGACTTCAGCAGCCTTCGCGTGATGGCGTACGGAGCATCACCCATTAGTGAAGATGTTCTCACCAAGAGTGTTGCTTTGTTGAAGTGCAAGTTCTGGCAGGCATATGGCCTCACCGAAACAACGGGTGCTGTCATCAACTTGCCGCCTGAAGATCATGCACTCGACAGCCCGAACAAGCACCGCCTTCGCAGCTGTGGCGTACCCGGACCTGGTGTTGAAATTCGTATCCACGACAACGACAACAACCGCGACTGCGAAACAGGCGAAGTCGGCGAAATCTGGATCCGTACCGGGCAGAACATGCTCGGATACTGGAAGCGCCCTGATGAGACCGCAAAGGCAATTGACGCCGACGGTTGGTTCAAGTCCGGCGATGCTGGTTATGTAGATGCCGACGGCTACGTGTACATCCACGACCGCGTGAAGGACATGATTGTCTCGGGTGGCGAAAACGTCTACCCAGCAGAGGTCGAGAATGTTCTCATGTCGCACCCCGGCATCGCAGACGTTGCAGTTATCGGAATTCCTCACGAGAAGTGGGGCGAAACTGCTCTTGCAGTTGTCGTGAAAGCCGCTGGCGTCGACGTCACCGAAGACGAGATCATTGAGTTCTCGCGCGAGCGTCTCGCACGTTTCAAGTGCCCAACGCAAGTGCAGTGGATTGATGTCCTTCCTCGCAACCCAAGCGGCAAGGTTCTCAAGAAGGACCTTCGTGAGCCGTACTGGGCGGGTCGCGAGCGTCGCGTCAACTAGTTCACGAGTCATACTTAAGGTGTGACACCAGATGACGATCTTCGCACTCAGCGCGGGATCCGCATTGCCCCCACTGTTATGCAGTGGGGGTTTGCGCGTTCTGGGGGTGCCGGTGGCCAGAACGTCAACAAGACGTCAACGAAAGCGTCGCTCACTGTTGCCGTTGCCGACATGGAATGCACCAACGCCGCACGAGCGAGCATCATCGCAGCGCTTGGCGAATCAGTGACTGTCACGAATCAGACAACACGAAGCCAATGGCAAAATAGACGCAACTGTCTCGAACAGTTGGCAGAGATTCTTGACAAGGCCGCTGCCCCACCACCTGCGAAACGCAAGAAGACAAAACCCACCCGTGGGTCTGTTGAACGACGACTCGAAACCAAACGACGCGATAGCGAAAAGAAACGCGACCGCAAGTCGATGGAGTGATTACTTCAGAAGTGAGCCACCGTCACAGGTGATGACTTCACCCACGGTGAATGCACCGGCGCGTGAGCACAAGAACAATGCAAGGCCACCGATGTCTTCAGGTGTACCAACACGCTTGCTCGGGTTCAATGCGCCCACTGAGTCCCAGTCAGTACCTTCGACGTCGCCGCCTGTGCCCACACCCGTGGAGAGCATCCATGTGGGGAATGGTCCGGGAGCAATTGCGTTCACAATGATGTTGCGTGAGCGAAGCTTCACAGCCAACACTTTGGTGAGCGCATGCACTGCGGCTTTTGACGGGCCATATGAGTAGGTCTCGAATGATGGAGTGCCGATGCCGTCGATAGAGCCGATGTTCACGATGCGTGATGGATCATCGGTGGTCGAGCGAGCTGTCATCAGTGGAAGCAACTTCTGTGTCAGAAAGAACACACCCTTCACGTTGGTGTCCATGACTTTGTCCCAACCAATTTCTGGGAAGTCGTCAATCGGAGCACCCCAAGAAACACCTGCGTTGTTGATGAGAATGTCGAGGTGCTTCTCGCGCTTGGAGATTTCTGCAACGAGACCTTCAATCCCGTCGATCTCTGCGACGTTTGCGGGGAGAGAGATGCACTCGCCGCCATAGTTCGCCATCAGGCGCTGCGCTGCTTCATCGCATGCTGCAGCCTTACGAGCCGAGATGTACACCTTGGCACCATTGGCCAAGAGCGCGGCTGCAATCATTTCGCCGATGCCGCGTGAGCCGCCCGTAACGAGAGCAACTTTGCCCTTCACGGAAAACAGGTTCTGCAGTGTCATGTCGTGTGTCATGGCGCCTCCTCAGGCTCATTGAAGTACTGCAGAGAGATTAGGTCATCGACCCTTCATCACCGCAGTCCCATCGGGGTCAATTGCCCACGGAGCCCCATCGCCCCACGTGTCGGCGTAAATCAGTTCATTCATAGGAACCCGGCGAACCGGGCCGTGATTGCCTGCTGGCTTCCCCAGCGAAATCGTTGCAGCGATGTACGCGTTCTCAGGAAGCTCTAAAAGCTCACGGATTTCCTTTTCGATGAAACTATGAAAGCCCGTGAGGACTCCGCCATAACCCTTCGCACGTGCAGCAAGGAGAAGGTTCTGGCATGCCGGGTATACGGAAGCACCTTCCATTGGATTTCGTTCGCGATATCGCAAAAGAATTGCGAGAACAAGTACAGGAACTTCTGCAAAGTTCTCTACATAGTTCTCCATCGTGTTGGCCATACGTGTCTTTGGTGAATTCTCTTCAGAGCCCGACCCAGC
>CAEZWV010000088.1_pt1 | contig 3429 bp, 4 predicted proteins | sample 7265081 | NCBI WGS metagenome assembly CAEZWV01 (sample SAMEA6813891, study PRJEB35770) | uncultured Acidimicrobiaceae bacterium | biome: Freshwater; feature: Freshwater reservoir; material: water | place: Czech Republic | collected 2015-11-04 | depth 0.5m m
CGTGGCTACGCCGTCGCCATGGTGGGTGACGGTGTGAATGATGCTGCTGCACTCGCACAAGCAGATGTGGGAATCGCCATGGGTGGCGGCACCGATGTTGCAATGCAAGCCAGTGATCTCACCATCGTCAACGGAGACTTGCGTTCCGTTCCCGATGCAATTCTTTTGTCGCGAGCAACATTGCGCACGATTCGTACCAATGTCTTCTGGGCTTTTGCCTACAACGTTGCAGCAATTCCACTTGCTGCGACTGGGCGACTGAACCCAATGTGGGCTGGGTTGGCGATGGCATCGTCATCAGTGTTCGTGGTGACCAACAGTTTGCGCTTGCGTCGCGTCAAGCTTGCTCGTTAATCACCATTAGCCACTCAGCAATACGCGACGGACTTCTTCCACGGCATCTTTGCGGTACTGACGAACAGTGCGCGCCGAGACTCCTTCTGTTTTCGCAATGTCTCGACTGTGTTCGCCATTAGCAAGGCGATTCAGTAATTCAATGTGATGCGCTTTCACGCCGTTCTCTTCGGCTTCAGCCATGGCGTTGTCAAAGTCTTCTGAATCGAAGTGAGCGAGTTGATATTCATACGTTCCTTGCAACATCTCATCTCCCACCTGCTGTTCTTTCACACGCTTGAGGCGGTGTTGACGAACAAACGCGTAGTACTCAGTGTCTTTCGCAATGTTGGCTGCAATCTTTCGAGGTCGTCGATGATGGGGGAATGTTCGAATGATCATCCATGCCGTACCAACAGCATCATTGATGGCCATCTCTAATCCGCCCTGGAAAACACGACTGCGCCGACGTGCCATATTCATGATCGACGGCATCATGCGATGAAGGACAATGCGAGCTGCAATCTCATCGTGTTCCGCTTCGCGAACAAGGTGCCAGAGAAACTGATCACCATCCGTGTCGTCAATCGCTCGACCAAAACCTGCGAGTTCCAACACTTCATCAAGATGCTCAATCTGTCGGGGCATGAATGCCCAGGTATTCACGTGGCGCACGATGGCGGGCCGACGGGCGTACCGAGTCCACTCATCGATGATCTGGCGACTGGGGCCCGCCCCAACAGTTGTCCAGACCAGATGGTCAGGCGGGGGAGATGTAGAGGGGGTTGAGGTGGATTGTGCTGTGGAAGTGGGTGTGTGTGCCATGCGGGGCACAGTGCGGAAAACCCTTTACCCACAAAGGGTCCTGAGGTCTCACCCAGGGTCTCACCGCTCGGCAATACTTTGCAGATGCGCATCACATTGCCCTCCGGAACCGAAGCATTCATGGTTCAGCACCCGAATCCGAAGATGGGTCTTGTCATTGCGCCCGACATCTTTGGTCTGCGTCCGCTGTATGAAGAAATGGTCGAACGGCTTTCACGTGAATGGGAAATGTCTGTAATTGCTGTTGAACCATTTCCTGGCAAGAGCGTTGATGAGTCGATTGAAAGTCGTGTTGCTGTGTTGCCACAACTGAATGACAGCGACAACATGCGCGACTTGTTGGAAGGCGCAGATGCGTTAGGGACTGCAACAATCGGACTCATCGGATATTGCATGGGTGGCATGTACTGCTTTAAGGCAGCACTGAACGAGCGCTTCGTTCGCATCGCTTCGTTCTACGGAATGATTGTGATGCCGCCCTCATGGAAAGGCCCAGGGCATGTGGAACCGCTTGCATGTCTCATCAATGGGTATGCAGACAATGTTCTTGCAATTCTCGGCGGAGAAGATCCGTACACACCCGAAGCAGACATCGCTCAGCTGCGTGCAACAGGTGCGCAGATTGCGTTCTACCCTGATGCGAATCATGCATTTGCACACGATGCGTCGCGTCCGTCATACAGAAAAAATGACGCTGACGATGCTTACGCAAAGACAAAAGACTGGTTACTCAGCGCTCTGCGTTAGATAAGAAAAACATTGCAATAAAGCAATGATTGCAGGCTAAATCGCGCGCTGTTCCAATTTTGCACGATCAATGATGTGATACGTGCGCTCGCTCTGCTCCAGCCAGTGAAGCTTGATGAAACTTGCGATTGCTTTGTTCACACGCTCTCGAGATGCGCCCACCATGCCGGCAAGTTCTTCTTGCGTTACAGGCAACGTGAACTCATCTTTGCCGCCAGACAATTCTAAGAGACGCTTCGCGGTACGACCGGTGACATCGAGGAACACGCTGTCTGCAAGTGCTTGGTCCATCGCGCGAAGGCGACGGCTGAGCATGCGGATGACATTCCACAACAAGTCACTGGACTTGTTGAGTTGTTCGATGACTGCAGAGTAAGGAATCTCAAGAACTGTTGATGCTTCAAGTGAACGTGCACCTGCAGAGCGAGGGCTCTTGTCAAGCATGCCCATGTCGCCGAAGAGGTCGCCTTCATCCATGAGTGCAATCACGCTCTCGCGATGATCGAACGGACGATTACCAATCGCAATTGCAATGCGACCAGAAAGAACAACATAAATACTGTCGGGCTCGTCACCTGCTTCAAAGAGGACATCTCCGCGCACTAACTCGCGCATTTTGCCTGCAGCAGCAATGGGGGCGAGTAATTCGAGAGGTGCCTCTGCGAAGAATTCTGTTTCAGCGAGAACTTGTTCGTGTGCCATAGCAATTCTGACCGTACTACCCTTCGGGCATGGCTGAAAATGAAACTGTGTGGACAATTGTCGTGGCGGCAGGTTCAGGCCTCCGTTTTGGCAGTGCAAAACAATTTGAACTCATCGGCGGGAAGAAAATCGTGGACTGGGCTGTTGAGGGGGCATTGAAACATTCCGTTGGTGTCATCACCGTGTTGCCCGAGGGACAAGCACATGGCGAAAACGAAGTAGAAGGTGGCAAAACACGCAGTGAGTCAGTGCGTAAGGGTCTCGCCGCGGTTCCTCCCGAAGCAACAATCGTTTTGGTGCACGACGCCGCGCGGCCGTTCGCTAGCCCAGCGGTCTACCAACATGTGATTTCCGCGGTCGTTGATGGAGCTGCCGGAGCTGTGCCAGGTGTCTCCGTTGTCGACACCATCAAACAAGTGAATGCATCGAATGTTGTGACGAGCACTTTGCATCGCGAGACCCTTCGTGCAATTCAGACTCCTCAGGGGTTTCGTGCCGAAGCGCTTCGCAAAGCTCACGCAAGTGGCGGTGAAGGTACCGATGACGCGACATTGATCGAAAAGATTGCCGGTGAAGTCATCGTGGTGGAGGGCGAGGTCGTGAATCGCAAGATCACAACGCGAGAAGATCTGGAATGGGCGAACGCGCACGCCAACTATTTGTTACGAGGTGAAGTCTGATGATTGATGTTCGAGTTGGCCAAGGTTTTGACATCCACAAATTCGCTGATGCACCCATTGAAGGTCGCGTCCTCATCTTGGGTGGCGTTCCGTTTCCTGGTGAGCGCGTGCTGGTGGGGCACAGCGATGCCGATGTGATTGC
>CAEZWV010000095.1_pt1 | contig 2852 bp, 2 predicted proteins | sample 7265081 | NCBI WGS metagenome assembly CAEZWV01 (sample SAMEA6813891, study PRJEB35770) | uncultured Acidimicrobiaceae bacterium | biome: Freshwater; feature: Freshwater reservoir; material: water | place: Czech Republic | collected 2015-11-04 | depth 0.5m m
CACAACCTACTGATGTCTGGCGGAAGAGGTGGGATTCGAACCCACGGAAGCTTTCACTTCACACGCTTTCCAAGCGTGCCGGTTCGGCCGCTCTCGCACTCTTCCACGCGAAGTCATTGCTGACCCCACGAGGCAGTCACGATATCTGCCTTGTACGCTGACACCCTCTTTGTTCTCGGGTTCGCCCGTGGGCGGTGAGGTGGCGGTCGGGTCCTGTGCGACGATCGCCCGTAAACCAGGTCAGGTCCTGACGGAAGCAGCCTCCACACGGGATAGGTCGTGCGCCGCAGGTCGCCTGGCCGTCACTTCACTGCCCATGGGCGCTCTCCGGAGGCCCGAATCGGGCTCTGATGGATGTTCAGAGACCCCTAAGATACTTAGGTGCTCAAGACTGACCGATTCCGTGCTCCCAAGGCGATTGCCTCCGTATTTCTGGCATCAGCCCTTTTCATGGTTGCCCTCGCCGTGCCTAACCCAGTGTCCAAGACACGAGTTGCGCATGCGGCCGCCCCGGTTTTTGGAAACAACAACGGCAATGTCCCTCATGATGGGATGGAAATTTTTTGGATCCAGGCAAATAACGCCACAAGGCTAGGAACACTGCCAGAGCCAAGTTCTTTTACTGTCACCGCCAATGGCCAGGTAATCCCAGTGGTCAGTCTCACTCTGACAAGTGGATATCTTCTCGATCTCAACCTCACATCTGCCATTACGCGCGGTGCCGTGGTCACTTTCAGCTACACAGCTCCTCCGGTTGAAAATCCGGTTACAACAACAAATAAGGCATTGCAAGACCTTCAAGGCAATGACGCATTGTCGTTCGGGCCTCTCACCGTCTCTAATAACTCAATTGTCTCGCCGATAGCCCTTCCCGCGGCACCAACAATCGTTGCGGGGCCTGAGAGCGCGACAGCAACTGTTACTGCCCCCGCATCTGGAGCGCAACCCAGTTGGCACCGCGTTTACGCCAGCCCAGGGGGTGCCGAATGCGACATCATGACACCATCAGGATCATGCACAATTTCTGGCTTGACAGCAGGCACTGCATACACATTTACGGTCAGATCTTATGACAACACCAATTGGGGTACGGCGAAAGGTGCAGCATCTCCTGCGGTGACTGTGCTTGCAAAAACTGTTGCACCCGTTACTAATGTTTCGACCGATACCACTGCGCCGCCAGCAACTACTGCACCTCCAGTAACCACTGATAGCAATGCTCCGTCGTGGGATGTTGAGCCTGCAACTGAATCTGAAACAGATGCATTCACTGAAGGTTTCTGGCCATCTGCGATTCCGGGCAACATCATCATTACTAATGAAGTCGGCTTTACTGTCGATGCAAAGAACGGCATCAAGCCGAAGATTCGCATGAAGAACTACGCAGGAAAAATCAAGATGACAATTTCTGCGACATACAAAGATGGCGCTAAAACAAAGAAGTACAAGTGCACCTATGCACCATTCGGTTCAACCAAAAAAATGAAGACTGCAAAGTGGAAGTGGTACACACCAAAGAAGGCATGCATCCTTCCAAAGCCTCTTGTTACTGCACTTCAAACCGGCACCACAACTCTTAGTGCTAAAGGCAAGTGGTCACGCCAGTGGCTGACAAGTGCCAAAAAGGCACGCCCTGACAAGACAAAAATCAAGCCTCGCACGCTGAAGTACACCATGCGGGCAAAGCCTGCTGTCGCAAAATAATTAGAACTGGCGGCCGATCATGGCGCGTTCAGCGCGTTCCACAAGGTCTGTCATTTCTAATTGCTTAGCGATTGCCGCGAGTTCCTTTGAAGGACCGCGCCATTCCCAATCGTCGACATTGCCAATCGCAACATCGTCATCAACATCAGTCACCACGGTGGCGATGACTTTGAAGAGGTCTGCCATCTCGCGTTGATCGCGAAGAGTTGCAGCCAACTTCGCTGCGCCACGCACTGCAACACCATCAGCCGCCCACTGCGCTTCGTCGTTCGGTATGTCTGCGATATGTAGATACTTCGCCAACACAGTTGCTGCACTCTTTGCACCCCAACCAGGAAGTCCGGGGAAACCGTCAGCGGTGTCACCAACGAGACCCAACCAGTCCGCAATGCTCGCCGGACCAACGCCGAACTTCTCAATGATCTTTGCTTCATTAATGATGAGGTCATTACGTCGGTCGTATTGCACAACACGATTACCACTCACCATCTGACCAAGATCTTTATCGGGCGTCAGCATCTGCACCTGATCAACACGCGAGTCTGCCGCAGCGCGAAATGCACCAGCAGCTAATCCGTCATCGGCTTCGTACTTCACCATCGGCCACACCGGAACGCCGAGTGCGCGCAAGGCATCTTCCATCACGGGCAATTGATAAAGAATCTCTTCTTCCATTCCGTCGGATGTTTTGTATCCGTCGTAGAGCTCGTTGCGGAAGCTTTCGATTACATGGTCAACCGCCACGGTGACGTGTGTGGCACCCCCCGCAAGCAATTGCAACGTCGAAGTGACAACGCCGCGAGTTGCGGCCAGAGGCGGAGGCGTGGAATGGCGGACGGCTTGACCAAAGTGCTGTCGATACAGCTCATAGGTGCCATCGATGAGGTGAATAATCATTGTGTTTCAGTCTCGCAGACCCGTGGGGATAGACATCTGTGCAGATATGATTGCGAGCGCAACTACTTTTAGGAGCCACACAATGCCTGCAGTCACCGCCGACACATTGACCCTTCCTCGTTACGACGCCCCTGGCCTCGAAGCTGTCGACCGGCCCATTCGCTCTCTCACCACTGCCCCGCAAGGTCTTGAGGGTGAAGGCTTCCCCGTTCGCCGCGCATTTGCTGGTTTGCCAAAGAACGTCATTGATC